>Ga0256405_10000866_pt1 | contig 91816 bp, 82 predicted proteins | sample RumenRJG_02DNA_FD_189096 | JGI IMG/M metagenome (GOLD analysis project Ga0256405, IMG submission 189096) | Bovine rumen microbial communities from Lethbridge, Alberta, Canada - RJG_02 | ecosystem: Host-associated > Mammals > Digestive system > Stomach > Rumen | place: Canada: Alberta...
ATATTGTTTTTATATTGTTTACATATTGTTCTTATATTGTTCCTATATTGGGGATATAAGAACAATATGCGAACAATATGTAAACAATATAAAAACAATATAAGATATGCCGTATCGGACACGTCTCGGGTAGGGTCTCGCTCCCGCCCACAGAGGGGGTGGCGAATGGGCTTTCGCGGCACCGCCGAGAGGGTAAATTTCGAGAAAAAAACACCGTCATTATGTCTTTTTGCAGGGGATCAGAGGGGTGAAGGAGAGGAAAAGGGGAATATTTTGCATGCTGAAAAATAGAAAGTTAAGAAATATTTTCGAAGAAAAACAAAAAAATATTTTGCCGGTTCGGAAAAAGTTCGTACTTTTGCACTCGCTTTTGAAAGGTAAAAGCAACCTTGGAACAAGGGAAAAATGGTCCGGTAGTTCAGTTTGGTTAGAATACATGCCTGTCACGCATGGGGTCGCGAGTTCGAGTCTCGTCCGGACCGCCAAACAACAGAAAAGTTCTCATAACAAGAGAACTTTTTTTGTCGACTTACAAAAAAGGGTACGGTCACGGTTCCATAACCTATAACCGATAACCTATAACCCAAACAGGGGCTGCCTGGTTTTGACAGCAAGGATAATGGGTTTGTAAGCATGCAGGCTGACGCACCAGAAGCCTTGACCACAGATGCAAAAAGATAATTGGCGAAAACAACTACGCTCTCGCTGCCTAACCGAAGAACAGTAAGTTCGGCTTAATCCCCGCGCAAGGCGCAGGGACGGGACATCTCCCAGCCGCCCCGACCGTCGGCTGCTGACCAGGAGGTGCTCATAAAGACGGGATAGCCTGCACGACGTCTCTACCTGCGGGCGAAATTTCAGAGACTACGGGTGGCCTTGGGTGCCGATGTCCGGAGCCGCCCCGACAACCAACCACCGGATAAGCATGTAGAAAGCAGATTTGTTACTTGTCTGGACGGCGGTTCGAGTCCGCCCAGCTCCACAGAAGAAGAGGTCCACCGGGACCTCTTTTTGTTTCCGTAAACGAAATATTTTTTGTCAGGTGTAATAAAGCAAATGGATGTTATGAGAGTGTATTCGACAAAAAATTATAATTTTTTGATGATTATATTCATAAAAGACAGTATTGTAATATCAATTTAGAAACCTGTTTAGCGGTATGTCATGATGTGACGCACCGCTTTGCTATTTTTGCAGCCGAAAAAATTGTTGAATTATGCAAGAACAAAAAGACAATATCGGCCAGCTGCGCAAGCGGCTGCAGGATTGCGAGGATTATATCCTGCGTATAGCCAAGCCATTTGATGGCTATTGGGACAAGGCGACGGAGGAGGTGATTGCCGACCACCTGGGCACCCGGAAATGGATACTTGACGAAATGTTCGAGAAACACGCCACCGAGGCCGAGGTGCGACGCTTCGAGGTGGTAAACGAGAGGCTACTGGTGCTGACGAGGCAGTTGAACGAGCGCCACCGCACGCTGCAGGAGCAGATGTCCGCCATCCACACCCTTGGCGGCGAACCCTTCGAGTTGGAGACCACCCTCTTCTATAGTCACAACGATGAAGATCCGCAACTCTTCACAATGGAGGAGGACGCCTTCTATGGCTCGCGGTGGAACGAGATGCTGTGGGTCATCGGCGAGAATTCGCGGCTGGACGACATCGGCTGGTGCTGTGGTGACCATATCTGCAACCTCGACGACGGCCAGACCTGGGCCGAAGGTCCCCTCCGCATTCCTCAGCTCGACCACCTCTGCGTCTGCTACGCCATCCACGCCCTCTGCACCCACATGAACTATTCTATCCCCGACCTCCTCCGCATGACCACCTACGCCTTCAACTACCAGATAAATACGCATGTCACCCGCGTACCGCTTGAAAAATAAAATGTAGTGATTTCAAAAAATATTCGTATCTTTGCACCATAAATATATGCTCATAAATGAAAAACACAAAAGAACAATTATTGCAGATTCAGGAGAAACTGAATGATTTGATTGACAGCGATGCCACGCAAGAAGAGGCTATATGGTCGGTGAATAGAATACTGTACGATATAGATGTCAATATTCAGCCTGATATAGATTGGATAGAGCAAGATCAGGAATGCGCAATGCAACCAACCAAGTGGCAGAGAGATTTGCTTGAAACATACAAAAAGACAATGCGTATGATTCAAAATGTAAAAGACCATTTTGATTTTCCTGACCCGGAAGCAGAGAGAAGATCAATGTTCACCGATGGATTGAATGATCCGGATTATGAATTATAGATAGAACAATAATTAACCGAATAGATCAACTCATTATGTTGTACAAAGTAACCGTAAAGAGCAATTTGAATGCCAATGGCGTTCGCTTAGAAAAAGGGATGTCGGTTGAAGTGGCGTCTCAATCCTCCAACTTGTTGGGAACCATACAGGGAAAAGAACTTGTAAACAATGCCTTTAAAGCCAAATATGGTGTTGACGTAAAGAAAGCCTGTGCGTTACAATCTATCTATTTGGATGTGGTAAAAGTCAAATAATATAAGGGGATGAGTAATTATATCAACAAACAGTATTATCTTCCATTGCTGAAAGATTTTTGCGATAAAACATTTTCATTATATGAGGGTGTGTATGATCAGGGACCATTCATTCCTTATGTAATGTCTAACTATTGTAATGCCCCCACAAAAATAATGTATATTGGAAGGGATACGTATTATTGGGAGCCATTTGAGACTTTACGCAAAGCGTATTTGGATGAGAATCTTGACAACTATCTTGAGGCCAACATTAGATGTGTAACAACAGATAAAATGTTAGCATGGAAGAATAATTCCGGTTCATTTTTCAATATGATAGACAAGTTACATCTATTACTTAGGACTGGTAAGTACTTTTCTGACATAACTACTATAGCAACAGCTGAAAAGGAACTATTAGAAGAAATCGGATACGGTAATCTATATTCAATAGAGATTCCCCAAACCATAACAAAGAGGTATGAAAATGACAATTATCGTCCTCCGAAAGAGTATTGGGAAATATGTGATGCAGCAAAACCTTTTGAAACATTGAAATCAATGATAGAAGCATATAGTCCAGACTACATATTTATATTTTCTTGGATAGATAAAGAAGACGATTTCTTTGAAGGAACAGATTATACACAGCAAAAAGAATGGTATGAAGATGGTTTTAGAGCTGTGTATACAAGCAAACAATATCATGCAAAAGTCATATGGACCTTACATCCCAATAGATTTAAATTTCTTCAAACTTCAGCAGAAGAAATGTGTCATTATTTAGCAGACACATATCATCAAATTTCATTGTTGAGATAGACAAAATTTAGTATGTAAAGTACATCGCTAACAAGGAACACCACACAAGGTTGTTGGCGATTTGAAAAACATCTTAACAGATTCTGTTACATTACCGTGAATAACTATATATAATGAGATTTTAATGATTGTTTTCCAAACGTTTCTTCATTTGTAACGTATTAACAAGGCCCTGTTGGAGGAGTTCAAGACGAATGAACAGATTAGGAAAACGACATGAATATGAGGCTTGATGATATCCATATCTCGGTGGAAAACTAAATGATAAAAAGAGACAGAAAAACAGTTACGGAGTTATTAACCAAACTAACAATCTTAATAAATATCAATATTTTATAAAAGAAATATTATTATTTATTATGCCTGTTGAAAGTTAAAAAGATGATTGAGTACATCGCAGATAATTGGTACTACCGACTGTTTAAATAGAATGATTATGGAGAACGAAAACAAGAAACATCAATTGTGGAAATCTAAAGGGCGTATTTGGTATATCTCTAAAGAAGAACCATTACATCACATGTATCATGCAAAAAAGGGTGGACAGAACTTTTGGAATAACTCACCTTTTGTTCATGGTTCTAATGGCACATACGTTGAAAATGTCAATCCGACATGGACTCTTACCTTTAAAGTAAATCGTCCCTCTTATGAGGTTTCCGAACCAATACACTTTAGTGTTGACATCCACGTTTTCATTACCCAAACACTGATGCCCAAACTTGGTTGGGAGAGAATGACTCAATCCAGACTTGATAGATTAAATGAGATCTTGTCCGGATTGGCTGTGGAACTTGTGACAACAGATACTGATAAGGCTGCGCTGTATCGGAATTTCTTGCCTGCTGGTTTCAAAAACTGGGACGAATACTTGGAGCAAACGCTTCTTCCAAAATTGATTGAATAATCTTTGGTAAGTAATGATAGAGTATATCGCGGACAAGGAACATTACACAAAGGTGCTAGCGCTTTGCGAGAAAGTCAAGCATGACCTTTGGATTGGGACGGCTGACTTGAAGGACTTGTATGTGGAGGGTGGACGGGACATGGTGCCGTTTCTGTCGGTGCTCGACAAATTGTTGAAACGTGGTGTCGATGTGCGGCTGCTTCATGCCAAAGAGCCAGGAGAGAATTTCCGCGAGGATTTCGACAAGTATCCTGGGTTGTGGAGCTGTTTGGAGCGGAGACTCTGCCCAAGGGTGCATTTCAAAATAATGATTTTCGACTGCGCCACCGCCTACATCGGCTCCGCCAACCTCACGGGTGCGGGAATGGGGATGAAGGGTGAAGGCAACCGCAACTTCGAGGCCGGTATCCTCACCGATGATCCGTCGTTGGTAGATGCCGCCGCCGACCACCTCGACAGCATTTGGCAAGGGATACGATGTACAAAGTGCAAGAGAAAAGCCTTCTGTGGAGACAGAATATCCAAGTAAAAACCATTAATAAGATAAATGGAAGAAGAATCAAAAGTCGATTCTGAGAACATGACAGATTTACAAGCAAATCATAAATCGCAACTGAAACAAGGCCACAAGGTACGTATTATTGATGGGGAATTTGTCAATAAGGAAGGCGTACTTATCAGCGACTGCGAGGATGGTACTTATTGTGTCAACATATCAGGGTTTGTATTTCCTCTAGTGGTCACCATTGAGAAGAGTGCCTTAATCCCATTCGAAGAAGACACTAAGCATTAGGGAAGAACAATCGTATAAAAAAATATTTTTGGTGGTGTGTCACGAAATGGCATACCATTATTGTATTTTTGCATCTCGAAACAAGTTAATAACAAAGGTTATGGAAGTATACAAAAATGAAGATTTCGAGGTGTTGCGAAAGTATTTGAGAAAGTATGAGTGGGATGTTATCTTTTACTCAAAGCCTTTTGATGACTCGCATTGTCCAGATGCTTGGGGCGGATCAAAAATAGAAAATAGGCTCAATATCAGAGCTGATATCTTGAACAAAATGTTTGCCATGCATGCCACCGAGGCAGAACTGGAAAGGTTCGAAGAAGTTAATAATAGATTGATGCTGTTGACCGAACAGCTTTGTAAATGCCACCGCGATTTACAAGACAATGTGAATCTGATACATAGGGCAGATGGCAGCTCTTTTAAAATACGAACAGACATTTGCCCTTATTCGGGAATCAACGAGGCAACAGAATTCGAGGAATTGGCAGAAGACACATTTTATGACTCAAAATGGAAAGAAATGATATGGTGCATTAAGGGGTTAAAGTATGGGAGTGGTCTTTTCTGTGAGGGGAATAATATTCCAAAAATAACTGAAAATGTTGTTGACAGGGAAGCCCCTTTTGATATTCCCATTTTGAAAAATATCAATGTATGCTCACTGTTTTATGCATTGTGCACCGAACGGAAATACAGTATTCCAGACGTACTTCGCATCAAAAACTATAAAATAAAGCAAGAGATTTGTGGTTGGGGCGGTGATGAAATACAGATAACCATTTAAAGAAATTGTCATGAAAAAAGATGCAAAAAAAGAGTTTAATGAGTTAAGAAAACAACTGAAAAAGGTTGAACAGAATATCCTACTTGACAACAAGGAATATGAAGATTTGGTTTTCGAATTACAGGAGCGTCTTCTATTATTGAACCAGATGTTTTCTATACATGCCACTGAAAACGAGATTCGACGATTGACAGAAGTCAATGATAAACTCCACCAATTGGAAAAATATTATCTTGACTGGGATAAACATATTCACGCAAGTTTCAAAAAAATAAAAGATATAGAAGGAGAACAATTCCTTATTGAAACAGAACTCATGCCAAATTTGAAACCACCACTCAATTGCAAATTACATATCATGGAAGAAGATTTCGACTATGGTTCTCGATGGCAAGAGATGATAGGTGTTATTGGAAGAGAATGTACTGGGAAAAATCTCCCTATTATTTCTGCACAAAATAAAATCAGTATGAATATCGGTGCATTGAAATATGTAAAACAGATGGATGATATGTGTGTCGCTGAATTGTTTTGGCAACTGACGGACAAATTTTATCTTAGTGTTCCCGATATATTAAAAATACAACATTATCATTACCATTACGGTCGATATTGGAAATCTGCAGAGTGAGCTTTTATGATATGAAACTATTTGTAAATTATGAGTTGTCGGAAACGGGGCACAATATGGTTGTAATAACGTCATAATATCTTGACTGCCTTGTGGATGCTGCCACAGTTTTCGAGAAGATCAATTATAGTACACATGCTTTTGATGAAAAGGGATGTCCATGCGCAGCAAAACCAATAGATGTATTATGCGGTGATAGTCAATATGATTGAAAGAATCTTACATTCGAGTAAAGAAAGTTAATGTGTATGTCATGATATGGCATATTGTTGCTGTATTTTTGCATCTTGAAATAAAAAATATAATCTTTATTGCGATGAAACTATACATTGATTATGAAGCCTGTGGCGAAAATGGAGAACCGTTGAAACCCGTGGAGATTACTCCCGAATACATTGATGCACTTATTGAGAAGGCCTCGGGGATTGAAAAGATTGATTATAGCACGCAGGTGATAGCCGATATTACAGTCAACCGGCCGGACAAGAAGATCGGCAGCGTTCAGCAGATGATGGACGAGTGTGGTGTATCACGACAACAGGCGGAATTCGCATTGAACATTCCTATGAAGTATGTTCCGCTTTTCTTTGACGAAGAAGAATACCCCAAACAGATAGAACGTATGACTATCATGCGACGTATACTTCAAGAGACACAAGATATTTTAAATGATTGATGATATGGAACTATACGGAAAACCTATTATTACAACGTCGGAGGACGGCACCATCAACATAAAAGTGCTGCCCATCACCCCAGAGTATATAGATACACGCCTGGCAGAACTGGCGATACCTGCAGAATTCAACTACGATGTAAGAGAGTATGAGGCGCTTATCCAATGTGCTTCATCGCACAAAGATGCGGTAGAGAGGCTAAACTGGAGGTTCGGATTCGGGCCACAGGAGGCAGAATTTCTATTGGGGCTCACTATTGATGAGAAGAAGGTGTTTTTCATCCAGGAGAACTGTGAGGCTGAAATTGCCAAGTGGGAAGCGCTGAAAAGGGTACTTGCTGTGCAATAAAATGACACAAATGGCGTTATTGCATGCATGGAGAATATCAACGACAAGATAATCATCTATCAGACCGACGACGGGCAAACTGCTATCGATGTCCGTTTGGAAAATGAAACCGTGTGGCTGACACAGGCACAGATGGCGTTGCTCTTTGAGAAAACGCCGCAGAATATAACTATGCATATACGAAATGCTTATAGCGAAGGTGAGTTGGACGAACGTGCAACTTGTAAGGAATTCTTACAAGTTCGAAGGGAAGGAGTAAGAGAAATAAAGCGTATGCAAAAGTTTTATGACCTTGATGTCATTATCTCTGTTGGCTATCGCGTGAAGAGTCAGCGAGGTACTGCATTCCGTATCTGGGCAAGAAATGTATTGAAGGACTATCTCGTCAAGGGCTATGCTGTGAACGAGCGCATCCACAAGGAGCAGATTGGCGAGCTGCGGCAGCTGGTGGTGAACCTTATCAACAAGAACAACCTATGAACGTACTGAAGAAATACACCTGGCTGGTGGGGACGCTGATGCGTGCGGGCGACAAGGGCCTGACTCTGGAGCAGATTGCAGACCGCTGGAACGCCACGGACGAACTGCATGAAGAGGGCGCCTTCGCACGGCGCAGTTTCCACCGCCACCGCAGCGAGATTCTCGACCTCTTCGGCATCGAGATTGAGTGTTATATGGACGGCGGGGAGTATCGCTACCGTTTGGCCGACGACGGAGGCAGGGAGTACTTCCGCCAGTGGATGATGGATTCCATAGCGGTGCATCATGTCGTGGCCGACAGTCGCGAAGCGGCACAGTATATCATGGTGGAAGCCACGGACAGCCGAATGCTTCCGGCGCTCTTGGAGGCGTTGAAGGAGCAGCGCACGCTGAAATTTACGTATGCGCCCTACTGGAGCGAAGCACCCTACGACTACAGTGGCGTGCAGCCCTATGCCCTCAAGATGTTCGAACGGCGGTGGTACCTCATCGCCCGCCGCGACGGCGACTACCGCATCTTCGCCCTCGACCGCATGTCGAAGGTGGAACTGCAGGAGGAAACCTACAAGCGCGACCCGAAGTTCGACCTGAAGGAGATGTTCGAGGGTGCCTACGGCATCATTGTGGACGATACACCCACGGAGTCCATCCGTCTGAAAGTGGACGCCTACCAAGCCAACTACCTGCGCTCGCTGCCCCTGCACAGCAGCCAGCACGAACTGAAGCGCACCGAAGAGTATTCCATTTTCTCTCTGCGTGTGCGCCCCACCTACGACTTCAAACAGAAACTCCTCTCCCTCGGCAGCACCGTCGTGGTGCTCCAACCCGAAAGTCTCCGTGCCGACATGCGTGGCGAGATACAGGAGATGGTGAAAAAATATCGCTAAATGCCGATTGAGTGAATGTTTTAAGTGCTTGAGTAATATGTATATATGATTATTATGCGAATTGCATTAATGCAATTCGCATAATTTAATTTGCATAATATGAGAAAAAGTTCGTGTCTTTACATAAAAAGGCAGATGGGAATGGAGGCAGTATGCAGGACTTTCAGCCGTGGGCGTTGTGCCGTACTACAAAGGAGTCATGGAGTTGCCCTATAGGAATCATGGAGGCACGTAAAATATGATTAAAGTTTGAGTAGAAGGGGAGTAAAACCTAAAGACAATTTAGACGGGTGTCTTAACCTGAAAAAAGTTGACACTTTTTAGTCGCACTTTCCGTATCAGCAATACACTTTTTAGTCGCACTTTTTGTATCAGCAATACACTTTTTAGTCGCACTTTCTGTATCAACGATACACTTTTTAGTCGCACTTTTAGAAAAAAGTTGTATATTTGCACTAGGAACTTCAGGGAGAAAACACAATGAAAAGATACGCTATCAACGAGTTATATAATTGGAAGGAACAAAAAAACAGGAAACCGCTGATTCTGCATGGGGCAAGACAGGTGGGTAAAACTTGGTTGATGATTCAGTTTGCCAAAGAAGCCTTTGCCAAATATATCTACATCAACTTTGAAAGCAACGACAGATTGCGCCAGCTGTTTCAAAAGGATTTCGACATGCAACGCATTGTTTTTGAAATCTTCGTTGCCACAGGAATCCAGATGGACAAAGACACACTATTGATTCTTGACGAGATACAAGAAGCCCCGCGCGGAATCACCGCATTGAAATATTTCTATGAGCAAATGCCCGAACAGCCCGTGATGGCGGCGGGGTCACTGTTGGGAATCTCCATGCACGGCGGGGAGAGCTTTCCGGTCGGCAAAGTGGATTTCTGCTGGCTGCACCCACTGTCGTTTTTCGAATTCCTCGAGGCCATAGGAAAAGTACAATATGTAGAATTGTTGCAGCGGAGACAATGGGACACGGTGAATGTTTTTGCGGATGCCCTCGCCGACATGCTCAGACAGTACTACTATGTAGGAGGAATGCCCGAGGTTGTACAGGACTTCGTCGACAATCAGGACTTGCATCGAGTGCGCCAGCTCCAGCAAAACATCCTTGAAGCATACGACCACGATTTCTCCAAACACGCTCCACTTTCGGAGGTTCCCCGGCTTCGGATGGTGTGGCACAGCGTGAGCGGGCAACTTGCCAAGGAGAACAAGAAATTCATTTATGGTTTTCTGAAAGAAGGCGCGCGTGCCAAGAGCTTCGAACTGGCCATCGAATGGCTTTGTGACGCAGGTCTGGTCGGCAAAGTGAACCGCACCAGGAAAGGGGCGCTCCCATTGGCCGCATACGAAGACTTTTCAGCATTCAAGATATACATGCTGGATGTAGGTTTGCTAGGGGCAATGGCAGGCCTGTCGTCACAAACACTGCTCGATGGCAATTCGATTTTCACCGAATTCAAAGGTGCGCTGACCGAGCAATTTGTATTCCAACAGATTCAACTGACACACAACAACAAAACATATTATTGGTCGGCAGAGAACTCGAGAGGCGAGTTGGACTTTGTGGTACAGGTCGACAACAAGATTATTCCCATCGAGGTAAAAGCCGAAGAAAACCTCCAATCCAAAAGTCTGAAGGCATTCGTGGAGAGCAATCCAGGCCTGCATGGAGTGAGGTTTTCCATGGCACCATACAGAGAACAGGAGTGGATGACGAACTATCCTTTATATTCAATTAACAGCATATTATAAGTATGGAAGGATTCATACTTGCGGCAGGACTGGGGACGCGGCTGAGGCCGCTGACGAACGACAGGCCGAAGGCTCTGGTGGAAGTGGAACGTGGAGAGCGGAGAGTGGAGAACGGTGAGCGGAGAACACTGCTCGAGATGGCTATCCACAGGCTGGAGGAGGCTGGGATTGGGCACATCGTGGTCAATGTGCACCACTTCGGCGAGAAGGTGATCGACTTCATCGGCACGCACCGGTGGCAGGCGCGCATCGACATCAGCGACGAGCGGCAGCTGCTGCTGGACACCGGCGGGGGGCTGAAGAAGGCCTCGCGGCTGTTCTCCGGGAAGGAGGATGTGCTGGTGCACAATGTGGACATACTGTCGGAGATAGACCTGCGCGACGTGGAGCGGCGGCACCGCGAGGAGGGCAACCTGGTGACCCTCTGCGTGAGCCAGCGCACCACCAAACGCCTGCTACGCTTCGACGAGAAAGGACATCTCGCCGGACGCACCGATGCCGACGACCCATGCGGACTGGCCTTCAGCGGCATCAGCGTGGTGTCGCCGGAGCTGTTCCCGTTGCTGCCGGAGGCCGACCGCCCCTACCCCATCATCGACGAATACATACGCCTGTCGGCCGAAGGCCACCGCATAGGCTGCTACCGCCACAGCGCCGAGCACTGGCTCGACGTGGGCAAACCCGAAACCCTTGAAAAAGCAAGACTATGGAGACATTCCTGAAAAAGATAGCACAGCGCATCGTCGCCGACCACCCCAAGGACACCGACCAGGTGCTGGTGGTGTTCAACAACAACCGTTCGAAGAGGTTCTTCATCCGCCAGTTCGACACCTTCGGGCAGGCCACCTTCCTGCCACAGGTGACGGCCATCGACGAGATGATCAAGCAGTTGAGCGGCCTGGAGATAGTGCAGAACGAGTTCCTGCTCTTCGAGCTGTACAAAATCCACGAGCGGATAGGCGGTCCGGAAAGGAAGTACCAGACCTTCGAGGACTTCATCTCGTTCGGCGAGCTGATGATGGGCGACTTCTCGGAGATTGACCAGTACATGGTCGACGCGAGGATCATCTTCGACAATGTCTACGAACTGAAGCATATAGGCGAATGGGACATCAGCGGCAAGCCGCTGACGGAGTTCCAGCGGCACTACCTGGAGTTCTACCGTTCTCTGTACCAATACTATGTGGAGCTGCGAAAAAAGCTTCTGGAGGACAAGAAGGCCTACAGCGGCATGGCCTACCGCAAGGTGGCGGAGGAGATTGGCACCCTGGCGGACGACTGCCCCTACAGCGGCATCTACTTCATCGGTTTCAACGCCCTGTCGCGCTGCGAGGAGCGAATCATCGGCGAATATGTGCGCCGCGGCATAGGCCACCTGCTGGCTGACAACGACATCTACTACCTGGAGCCCGACCAGGTGGGCGAGGCCGGATACTTCCTCAACAAGCACATGCAGGATTTCCCCGAGCTGAAGCCCGAGGGGCCGTCATGCTTCGAGCACAAGCCAAAACACATCACCATCGTGGACTGCCCGGAGAACATACTGCAATGCAAATACGCCGGACAGCTGCTCTCCACCCACACGGAATGGCTCAGCCCCAAAGAGGCCGAGAGCACCGCCCTGGTGCTGGCCGACGAGAAACTACTCATTCCCACCCTCAACGCCCTGCCCGACCTGGACAAGAAATACAACGTCAACATCACCATGGGCTATGCTTACGCCGACAGCATGGTGCATGCGCTGATGACAAAGGTGTTCTCGCTCTACCGCCAGCACAGCGCACGCGGATACTACCACAGCGACATCGTGGAGGTGCTGGCCGACCGTTCGGTGAGCATGCTGCTGGAGAGTCCAGGCCTGCGGCGCAAGGTGGAGTACCTGATGCGCAAGGAGAACCACATACGCTGCAACCACGACGAAATCATGTCGCTGCTGCAGCGCACCGACGCCAAGAACCTCGAACGTGCCGACTACCTCTTCCCCGACACCCCCCCCACCCCCGAGGGATGCCTGGCCTTGCTACGCCGGCTGGCCACCGCTATCGTCGGCAACGACCTGCTGGAGAGCAACCCCAAGGAGAAGCAGTGCCTGGGCAGCCTGGCCGAAATACTGGACAACCTGGAGGAGCTGCTCAGCATCTACCCCGACACCGTGGCCAACATCGACACATTGGAAAAGATTTACAACCGTATCGCCACGCGCCATAGCATCTCGCTCATCGGCGAGCCGCTGATGGGCTTGCAGATACTGGGCATGCTGGAGACCCGAAACCTCGACTTCAAGCGTGTCATCCTCCTCTCCACCAACGAGGGCATTCTGCCCGGCGGACGCGGCGGCAACACCCTTATACCGCTCTTCCTCAAGAGTGAGGCCGGCTTGCCCACCTACGTGGAGAAAGACAATGTCTACGCCTACCACTTCTACCGCTTGCTGCAGCGAGCCGAGGACATCTACCTGCTCTACAGCTCGGAGAGCGAGGCCATGGGCAAAGGCGAGGCCAGCCGGTTCATCAAGCAGGTGGAATGCGAGTTGGCGCCGAAGTTCGGCATCGAGGTGGACCACATCTCCGTCAAAGCCGATACCCAATTGGCCAGTGCACAAGCCACAGCGGCCGTAGAGAAAAACGAGGCCCTCATGCAACGGCTGGCGGAGATGGGCCAGAGCGGCCTGTCACCCACAAGCTTCTGCGACTACATCGACTGTCCGCAGAAATACTACTACACACGCGTGCTGAAAGTGGACGAGAATGAGAACATTGATGAAGACCTCAATGCCTCACAGCTGGGCAGTTGTATCCACGCCGTGTTGGAGAAAGTCTACGGAGTCCATCTGAACCAGCCGCTGAAAGCGCAGGTGATGGACGAGGCGTTGAAAGAGCTGCCCCAATTGATGGAAAAAGCTTTCCAAGAAGCCTATTCCGGAGGACGCAACACCGAAGGGCGGAACCGTTTTCTCTACTCGGTAGCGGAATCGCAACTGAAACATATCTTCCAACAGGAGAAAGCACGTTTAGAACGTGGCGAACGGCTGATTGTGAAAGGTGTGGAAGAGAAGATTGAAGGTTATGCCATCACTCCGGAAGTGAACCTCAAAGGCACCATCGACCGTGTGGACGAACTGGAGGGATGCCTGCGTATCATAGACTACAAGACCGGTCGCCTGGACAAAGAGGAAATCACCTACGACGAAGAGAAAGAGTCCATGCCGGGCAAATGGCTGCAGCTGATGTGGTATGCCCTGCTCTACTGCCGCATACACCATCCTGCCACTATGGTGAAATCGGGCATCTACCCCTTGCGAAACCTTCGATCGGACGTAAAGATGGCCACCTGGCACACCGGCGACGACAACTCACCCGAAGCTGTAACCCCCGAAAAACTGGACCGTTTTGAGGAGCTGCTCCGCGAGAAAGTGGAGGAACTAATGAACCGCGACATACCCTTCATTGCCACCCCTTCAGACAAAGCCTGCCGATACTGCCCAGCAAAGACATTCTGCTCATCTGCCAAGTGATTTTTCACTCCCGTAAAGGCATAAAATGGTATTTTTTTTCTCCAATCAAAAAAAAAATACTATATTTGCAAGTTAAACAACAGGCACAAACCGACGACCAAACACCGCCTATGTGCCTAACAAACATGTATATAAACTAAAGATAAATATAAAAATGAGAAGAACATTTTTTGTCCTCATGCTTGCTTCGGTGCTGCTCACCGGCTGCAACGGATTGTCCAAAATGAAATCAAGCAGCAACAAAGTGCGCTACCAAGCCAACCCCAACCCCGTGGAAACCATGGACGACAAAGTCGTGGTGAAATTCACGGGCCAGATTCCCGAAAAATACTTCGACAAAGGCTGCGCTGTGTTCCTGCAGCCCGTCTTCTCGTGGGAAGGCGGCGACATACCGCTGGAGCCTATCACCCTTAAAGGCGAGAAGGTAGACGGCGACGGCACCATCATCAACTATGCCAAGGGCGGCCGCTTCACCTATAGCGACATGTTCGACTTCAAACCCGGCATGGAGACCGGCCGCGTCACCCTGACGCCCGTGGGCTACAAAGCCGGCCACACCAACGAGGACGCCCGCTTCATGGAGGATGTCATCCATACCAACGACGGCGTCGAGTTCGCCACTGTGCTCCTCTCCGACGGCGTCAACAACACCTCCTCGTGGGTCGACATCAAGGGCAACATCTCCATCGCCCCCATCAACTACAACAAGACCCAGGGCATCGTCGAGACCGCCGACATCTACTTCCTCAACGGCACCTCCAACCTCGACTGGAACTTCGAGATGAACCGCAAGTTCGACACCTACAACACCTACCTCAACCTCAAACGCATCATGCTCGAGCAGGGCCTGCCCAAGCAGATCAGCGTCACCGGCTGGGCCTCGCCCGAAGGCGAGGAGACCAACAACGTGGGCGTCTCCAAGAACCGCGCCGACGTGGCCACCGCTCAGCTCAACAAGATTCTCGACGAGGTGCTCACCGTCATGGCCAAGCGCGCCAAGGTGAAACCCCAGGATGTGGAATACTACAAGTACCAGCAGCTGAAAAAACTCATCATCACCAACCGTGCCGCCGGCGAGGACTGGGTGCACTTCGTGGTGATGGTCGAGGGTTCCGAGATACAGGACAAACACGCCATCATCAACATCGTCGAAACCCAGCAGAACGTGCTCAAGCGCGAGCAGATGATCCGCAACATGGCAGAGACCTACGACGAGCTGAAGACCGAAATCTTCCCCAACCTGCGCCGTGCCCAGATAGCCCTCTACTACTCCGAGGCCCGCAAGACCGACCCTGAGCTGGCCAAGCAAGCCTCCCTCAACCCCGCCAAACTCTCCTTCGACGAGCTGATGTATGCCGCCTACATCAACTACAACTACGACACCAAGCTCAAATACTACAAATGGGCCACCGAGAACCACTCCTCCGAGTGGGCCGCCTGGAACAACGCCGGCGCCGTGGCTTTCTACCTTGACTCCATCGACGAGGCCGAGCGCTACCTCAACGTGGCCCGCGACCTCAACCCCCACAACCCCGATGTGCTCAACAACACTGGTCTGCTCTTCCTGGCCAAGAAGGACTACGCCTTGGCCAAGTACTACTTTGAGGAAGCCCAGCGCCAAGGCAGTTCCGACGCCGAGGTGAACATCCCCATTCTCAACCTCAAGCGCGGCAACTACACCGAAGCCCAGAAGAGCCTCAAGGGCAACACCTGCACCTACAACCTGGCCTTCGCCCAGATGATGAACGACGAGACCGGCACCGCCATCCGCACCCTCAACTGCTGCCTCGACCAGAACGCCGATGTCAACTACCTCCGTGCCGTCTGCTACGCCCGCCTCGGCGACAAGACCAACTGCCTCAAGAACCTCAAGGCCTCCATCGACGACAAGTACGACTACAAGCGCAAAGCCATGGTCGACACCGAATTCCGCGAGTACTGGGACGATCCCGAATTCAAACTTATCGTGAAACTCTGGTAGCCCAATGATCAAGCGTCAGATTCCCAACCTCATCACCCTCGGCAATCTCTTCTGCGGTGTCGAGTCCATCTTCGCCGCGCTGGTGCAGAACGATGTCACGGCTGCCGCCTTGTGGATTTGTGCCGGCATCTTCCTCGACTTCTTCGACGGCATGGCGGCACGCCTGCTGAAAGTGCCCTCAGAGCTGGGCAAACAACTCGACTCGCTGGCCGACGTGGTCACCTCCGGTGTCGCCCCGGCCTTCATCATGTTCCGCCTTGTGGAAGAGCCCATGAAGGCGCTCGTCCCCCTGTGGGGCGTCATCCTCATCATGATTCCTTTCCTGCTCATGCCGCTCTTCGCCGCCTACCGCCTGGCCAAGTTCAACATCGACACCCGCCAGAGCCATTCCTTCCTCGGCCTCCCCGTGCCCGCCAACGCACTCATCTGGGTCGGCATTGCCCTGGCAGGATTGGTCGCCAACAACCTGACCCTCGCCATCGTACTGGCCGTCGTGGCCATGTTCACCAATATCCTCATGGTGTCCGAGATGCCCATGTTCTCTCTGAAGTTCAACTTCAAGGACATGTCGTGGAAGTCCAACTCCACCCAGTACATCTTCCTGGCCGGATGCATATTGCTGGCCGCCGTTGAGTCGATATTCTTCAAACCCAGCTGGGTGGTATTGTCGCTGATAATCTTATGGTATATCTTTATGTCATTGCTACAGAAGAAACATGCTGAGTGACCTGAAGAACATCCGCATCGAGGATTACGACTACCCCCTGCCCGACGACCGCATCGCCAAGTTCCCCATTGCACAACGCGACCACTCCAAGCTCCTCTGCCTCAAAGGAGGCGACCTCTCGGAGCACCACTTCTACGACCTGCCCGACCTCCTGCCGGAGAACACCCTGCTGGCCTTCAACGACACCAAGGTCATTCACGCCCGCCTCTTCTTCCAGAAGGAGACCGGTGCCATAATAGAGGTCTTTTGCCTTGAGCCCCACGGCATGGACGTCACCGCAGCGTTCGCCCAGCGCGAATGCTGCACCTGGACCTGCTTCATCGGCAACAACAAGAAATGGAAGAGCGGTACACTCTGCGGAAAATGGGAAATGGACGGCAAAGCATTTGAACTCACCGCCGAGCGAAAGGAAGCCGTGGGCAACGCCTGGATTGTGGACCTCCGCTGGACAGGCGGAGCCTCCTTCGCCGAGGTCATCGAAGCCGCCGGCGTCATTCCGCTGCCGCCATACCTCCACCGCGAGGCCGAGGCCAGCGACGCCACCCGCTACCAGACCGTCTATGCCCACCACGACGGCTCCGTGGCCGCCCCTACGGCAGGTCTGCATTTCACGCCCGAGGTGTTCGAACGGCTGAAGGCCAAAGGTATCCAAACCGAATACATCACCCTCCACGTCGGCGCCGGCACCTTCAAGCCCGTCAGCACCGACACCATCGGCGAGCACGAGATGCACGTGGAACCCGTCCACGTCACCGCCGACAACCTGCAGCACCTTGTCGCCCACGCTCCGAACCCCGTCATAGCCGTGGGTACCACCACTGTGCGCACCCTCGAAAGCCTTTTCTGGTTCGGCGTGCAGCTGCACCACAACCCCACCCTCGACCACATGCACATCCGCCAGTGGGACCCCTACGAGCTCTCTGCCGACGGCATCTCCTTCGCCGAGGCCTACGACAATATCCTACGCTGGATGGAACGCCGTGGCACCGACCGTCTTGACGGCGCCACGCAACTCATGATTGCCCCTGGATACAAATACCGTGTCATCAAGGGCCTCGTCACCAATTTCCACCAGCCCAAGAGCACCCTGTTGCTCCTTGTCTCCGCCCTCATCGGCGACCGCTGGCGCCAGTGCTACCGCTACGCCCTCGACCACCAGTTCCGCTTCCTCAGCTATGGCGACAGCTGCTTTTTCCTCCCCTGATGCCCGATGAGAGCCTTCCTCGACAGCCTCACCCAGACCCTTTTCCCCTGCACCTGCGCCTGCTGCGGCGACGTGTTGATGCCGGGCGAAAAACAAATCTGCATCAACTGCATGGCCGAACTCACCGCCACTCTCTACAGCGGCCATGCCCACAACCGCACCGAGCGTCTGCTCGGCGCCCGAATCCATTTTCTCCACGCCACATCCATCTTCACATTCCGCCACGGCAACACCGTGCAGCGGCTCATCCATGCCATGAAGTTCCACGGCAACAGCGAGCTATGCATCCAGATGGGACGCCAGATGGGACTCGAGCTCCTGGCCTCGGGTCGCTTCGACGACATCGACCTGCTTGTGCCCGTGCCTCTCCACTGGTGGCGTCGTATCCAGCGCGGCTACAACCAAAGCGAACTGCTCTGCCGCGGCATTGTCCAAGTCATGCACCGCGAGGTAAACACCCGCGCCCTGCGCCGCCACCGCTACACACGCCAGCAGAGCCTCCAAGCCTCGGCCGACCGCGAGAAGAACGTTGCCGGCGCCTTCTCCCTGCGCCACCCCGACGACCTTGCCGGCCGACACATTCTGCTGGTCGACGACGTCCTCACCACCGGCGCCACCCTCTGCAGCTGCTGCCAAGCCCTCGAGGAAATACCAAACCTTACCATCAGCATCGCCACCCTCAGCGTCGCCGGACACTAACCCTTCCGACGACAGTTTTTTTTCGCCCCATCGCCTTACCAACTCCTTACCATCTCCTTACCAACTCCTACATTTCTTATATTTTTGTAGGAGTTGATAGGGGGTTGAATGGGGGTTGTCAGGACGGTGGCACGACAGGGTGGGGATAAAAAAATATGGCCGATGCTGCACTTTTATTTGCAAAAATTGATTAAAATATTTATTTTTGTTGTTTCAAAAAAGGTCCGACAATCAAACAACAAGCTAACCGACAACACGTTAGAGAAATGAAGTACAAGAGAATATTGCTCAAACTGAGCGGAGAATCGCTGATGGGGAGCCAGAGCTACGGCATCAGCCCCGAGATGCTAACCCAGTATGCCACGGACATCAAGGCCGTGGTGGAACGCGGCTGCGAGGTAGCCATCGTCATCGGTGGCGGCAACATCTTCCGCGGTCTCAGCGGCGCCGCCAAGGGCATGGACCGCGTGCAGGGCGACTACATGGGCATGATGGCCACCCTCATCAACAGCATGGCCCTGCAAGCCGAGCTGGAGCGCCAGGGCATGAAGACCGAGCTGCTCGGCGGCCTGGCCATCGAGCCCATCTGCAAGGAGATGAGCCGTCGGCGCGCCAAAGAGGCCATGGCCGAGGGCCGCGTGGTCATCATCGGCGGCGGCACCGGCAACCCCTACTTCACCACCGACACCGCCTCGACCCTCCGCGCCATCGAGGTGGAGGCCGACGTCATCCTGAAGGGCACTCGTGTGGACGGCGTCTACACCGCCGACCCCGAAAAGGACCCCACGGCCACCAAGTATAAAACCCTCAGCTACAGCGAAGCCATCGAGAAGAAACTGAAGATTATGGACCTCACCGCCTTCGCCCTTGCCGAGGACAACAACCTGCCCATCTACGTCTTCGACATGAACCGCACGGGCAACCTGCTCAAGGTTGTCGACGGCAAACAGATAGGCACCCTGGTAAGCAACCAGAAGAAAACCAATAGCAAACAAAAAACAAAATAAAGATATGAACGATTTATCGAAAGCTTGCCTCGACGAGGCTAAAAAAGACATGCAGAGTTCCATTGGCTTCCTGGAGAAGGAACTGGCCAAAATCCGCGCCGGCAAAGCCAACCCCGGCATGCTCGACGGCGTGAAGGTGGACTACTACGGCACCATGACCGAAATCAGCCAGGTGGCCAACATCAACACCCCCGACGCCCGCAGCATCGTCATCCAACCGTGGGAGAAGACCATCGTGGGCGCCATCAACAAGGCCATCCTCGACGCCAACCTGGGCTTCACGCCGCGCCACGAAGGCGATATCCTCCGCATTGTCGTCCCCCCGCTGACCGAGGAGCGCCGCAAAGAGCTCTGCAAGGCTGCCAAGACCGAAATCGAGAACGCCAAGGTCAACGTGCGCAACGTGCGCCGCAACGTTATGGACAAGGTGAAGAAACTCAAGGACAAATCCGTTCCCGAGGACGAGGTGAAGCAGGTCGAGAAAGAGCTGCAGGACATCACCGACAAGAACATCGCCGAGTGCGACAAAATCTACGCCGCCAAGGAGAAAGAGATTATGTCCATCTAATGCCTATAGTTACTATAGTTGCTATAGTTCCTATATGACCATTCATTCATTCGACTCCCTGGAGTCAACCAACAAGTATTGTGAAGCCCTCGACCTCGCTGAGGTGGAGGACTTCACTTGCTATTGGGCCCTGGAGCAGACCGCCGGCATCGGCCAGCGTGGCAACCACTGGCACTCCGCGCCGGGCCAGAACCTCACCTTCAGCCTGGTGCTACACCCTGCGTTTCTGCCCGCCGCCCGGCAGTTCTGCCTCACCCAGGCCCTGTCGCTGGGGATTAAGGATTTTATTGAGTCTATAGTATCTATAGATCCTATAGTTACTATAGCATCTATCAAGTGGCCCAACGACATCTACGTCGACGGCCACAAAATCTGCGGCACCCTCGTCAGCACCCGCCTGCAGGGCAACGCCATTGCCTCGGCCGTTTGCGGCATAGGCCTCAACGTCAACGAGCGGGAGTTCCCCTCGTGGGTGCCCCACCCCACCTCGCTCGGCCTGCTGACCGGGCAGAATTACGCCCTGGAGTCCCTGCTCCGACAGCTGTTGGCCTGCATCGAAAAAAGATACAACGATTTAAAAACCGGCATCGACCCCGAGCCGGAATACCTGGCGCACCTGATGAACCTCCACGTTCCCGCGCGATACATATATAATAAGGAAGAAATCGCCGCCACCATCACCGGCGTCGACCCCCACGGACGCCTGCTTCTTTCAGCTGCCGACGGCCGCAGTCTATCTTGCGGCATGAAGGAAATCCAGTTTGTTCTTTAGCGAAGTAGCAACACGGTGCCAATGCCTGTATAGACAAGCCCCTGCGACTTCAGTTCCCAATGGTAGGCGTATGCACCCTGCGGCATGGGACACCCATTGCGTGTGCCGTCCCAATGCTCAGAAATACCATTGCTTTCCCATACCAGCAACCCCGTACGGGTATATAAGGTCATCCGGAATTCCTCGACCGGGACGCTGGCTTGTACGCCGAAAAGCCTGTTGGTCTCTGCGTCGGGGGTGAAAACATTGGGGATCCACAGCCCGCTGCAGTTTTCCATCGCAACAGACTGTGACACACAAACATCCCCCGCAGTGTCGAGCAGCTGGTACACCGTCGGCACCTTAGGGTGGACGACAATGCAGGGTTGTCCTTGCAGCGAATCGAGGGAACGGTCGTAGGGCTCGGAGTTCCAACGCACATTCCGCATACCCTCAACACAGAGGGTCACCTCCTCGCCAGGACAAACACGTTCTGCCGAGAAGGAAAGCCCCACCTCGGCGGCTGACACGTTCAATATCACCAGCGAGTCGCATCCCAACGAGGAAGTCAACGTAAACCTATAGCTACCTGGGGCGACAATCATGCTGTCGAGAAACCGCAGCGTGTCGCCCTGAATGAGGATGCTTTCCATCTCGGTATCAGCCACTTCAGACACCCATAGAGACAGCCTGTAGTGCACCATGCCGTGGCTTTCGAGACGCTCACGCGAGAAGACATGCAGGCCGGGCGTGGAGGTTTCGGTGCTGTCTATGATGAAGCCATAGCCACTGTAGGGCTGACGGGAACAGATGGTGTCACGGTAGTCGATGGTGTCCATCTCATCGGCCACACGAAGATTGTCGATAAAGATTTGCACCGTGCCAATAGAATCCATATTGCAGATTGGCTTGAAGGCCAGGCATCGAATGGCAGGAAGCGTTGCGTAACGGGTGCGCAGGTCGAGTCGATAATGTTGCCAGCTGTCCGTATTGGCGGTGTTACCAGAGAACCAGGCAGCAGTGTCTATGACAATATTGACAATCGGAAAATAGTTGTTCTCGGGGTCGGATTCGTCGGTGACATAGCCCATCTGGAGGACACCTGCATGCCACGGGAGGCTGTCCGGGGTGCCGAAATGGCCCACAGAATCATACCATATATATTGCACATCAAAAGAAATCACCGTGGGACGATTGCGGAATGGCGGGGAGACCGTGTAGGTATATTCCACGCGGTCACGCTGGCCGGCCATGGGTTTATCTGCATACAGCCAAAGTGCATGGTTGCCAGGCCCCGTATGGTTCGGCGCAATCATCGAACATACAGTATAGATGGAGCGGTAAATATACTGGGTCCAGCAGTTGGCCTCCGTCACCAGTGTCATATCCACGGCACTGCCGGCCATAGGTGTTCGATAGGTGAAACCGTCGAAATCCTGCACATACGGCAGGTCCATGATGCAAGAATACGACTGACCATATACGATGGCCGGGGGAGCCAGTAGAATCCATAAAACAATGCAACTGTATGAACGAGTGAAAAGCATCACCGGCCGTTGTGCATGATTTTCTTTATCAGCAACGAGACCACGGCGTCGTATTGTTCCTCGCTGTCGGCGCAGAAGATGTAGACGGCCTGGTTGAGATAGGATATGCCGAGGTAGCAGCTGCCGGCGATGTCGACCTGCTCGTTGACCACCGGCGGGTTGTTGCTGGGGTTGCTGCGGCTGCGACGGGCGAAGAGCACGGCGTCGTAGCCCTCGCGCAGCGAGGCCTGCTGCTCGGGCGAGAGGTCGCCGATGTAGAACTCCCGTTTCATCCAGGCCCAGCCTTCGTCGTCCTCGGCCTCGATGACGGTGACGTCGACACTCGACGCGCTGTCGATGGCGAAACCACTCACCGACGCCACCTTGACCCCCGGCTGCGAAGCATAGCGTTTGTAGAGGTCGGTCTGCGCCGAGGCGGAAGTGGCGAATGAAGAAAGAAAAATGATGAATAGCTGGAGGCACCACCGCAGCGTTGCGGCAGTCCCTCGAAACCTTAAACATTCAGCTTTATACTGTTTCATACCGAAAGGAAGCGTTTGATGTCGTTGATGACGGAGTCGGCGTCGCACTGGTTGTTGCACACCACGACGGGTTCCGTTTTCTTGATGGCGGCGGGCTTGACGCTGGCAGGCTTGGGCGTTGGGACCGCCTTGGGCTCCGGCTTAGCCTTTGCAACAGGCTTGGGGGCCGCCTCGCGGGCCTCCACGGGGCGCAACACCTGCTCGACGGCAGGGACGACCTGCATGGCTGCAGGCACCTCGCGGACTTCGGCAACCATCACCTCCTCCGTTGGGCGGGGCATGACGGCCGTCACCCCCGCACCAATCACCACCAAAGCGCCCACGGCCAGCGACGCACGGCGCCAGAGGATGCCGCGTGCACGGCTGTGCGCCGAGGCCATCACCTCGTCGCGATGGGTGAGGCGGTTGAGCTCGCTGCGCTCTTCGTCGGTCAGTGTACCCTCGCGGAACTTGTCCATAAGGTACTGCAATGAGTTCTGTTTCATAGTTCTCGTTCTATTTTTTTTCTCAGTTCACAATGGGCATCGGCAAGGATACGCTTGACGGATGAGATGCTCATCTGCATCATGCCGGCCACTTCACTCAGGGTGTAGCCGTCCTCGTCGTGCAATTCGACTATGGCTTTGGCCACGTCCGACAGCTCGTCGCGTTTCTCGGCCACCAGCTGGAGCAGGCGTTCGTGGTCGTAGTCGGTGACGAGCATCATCTCGTCGACTCCGACCAACCGGTTGCGCCGCTGCAGCATATTCGTGCCCAAATTCTTTATAATGCGCACGCAATAGTCGCAGGGCGATTTGACGTAGAGCCTTGTCATAGTCCTTGTCAGGGCTTCCTGCACCACCTCGCGGGCATCGTCCTCGTCGCGGACGATAGCCATGGCCACACTGAAGAAATCCAGGTAGTGGTCCACCAGCTGTTGTCGCATTTCTGCCCTTTTCATACTATAAAGAGTCAAAAGTGCCGTTTTTGGCTCACACTTTTAACATTTTTTTTTCAGCGGGGGTAGTTCCGGGAGCTGTTTCAGGCGTCCCTCGGCGAGGTTCACTTCCACTATAACTTCCTGTTTCCCATTTGTTAGCAGCAGGTACGGAACCCTCAAAACCATGTTGTATCGGCAGGCCTGGTCGCAGACCTTCTGGGTGAGGGGAATTTCACATTTCTTGCATTCCACGATCATCCAGGGGTGCCCGTCGTCGTAGACCACGATGTCGCAACGGCGGGTCATGCCGTTGAGCGCGATGGCCCCCTCCACCTGCATCACCTCCAGCGGGTAGCCGGCGGCATGCAGGCGCAGGATGGTGTGTTGGCGAACCCACTCCTCGGGCGTCAGCGCCACCCAACGGCGGCGCACAGGGTCGAACACCTCCTGCCGACCTTCACACTCCCGTACTATAGGTTCGCCTTCCACTTCTGAACTCTTAACTAATAGATGGTGCTTTCGTCTCCACCTTCCTCTTCCATCTGCTGCGGACGTTGCTTGAGGCCGTTGTTGATTTTCCACGAGAAGCCCACAGTGACCGTCGGCGAGAGGCGCTTGGCCCTCACCACACGGTTCATCTGGTTGTCATGGGTGGTGTGTCCCCAGCCACCAGTGCAGAGCACGTCGGAGACACGGATATTGACAGTGCCGCGCTTGTCGAAGACATCCTTCTTCACCGCCAGGTCCACCCAGTAGCTGGCCTCCATTTCGGTCTGCAGGTCGAGCCACGGCGCCCAGTACTGGCCGCTGAGCTGGATGGTCCAGTCCTTGGGCAGGGTCATGAAGGAGGTAAACTTGCCGCTGGCCTGGAACGACTCCTTGTCCTGGTTGTTGAGCAGGGTGGTGCCCTGGATATGGTTCTGGTAGAGGTTGAGGCTGACATTGATTTTCCACCAGTTGAATATCTGCCAGTCGACGATGAACTCCAGACCATAGTTGTAACCGGTACTGAGGTTGAAGCTCGTCGAAGCGCGGTAGCCGTCATACTGGGGGTTGTAGGGCTCCCACCAGGCGTAGCGATCCACGCTGTCGGCACACCACATGAAACCATAGCGGGTAATCATGTTGTTGGTCTGGCGGTAGTAGGCCGAGGTGAAGATATTGACCTTGTTGAAACCCAGGTTGTAGCTCAACTCGAAGGCGTTGGTGTACTCGGGGTCGAGGTTGGGGTTGCCGAAGCTGATTTGGTCGCCCTCGCGCACGTCCATGTAAGGGTTGAGGTCCCACATGTGGGGGCGGTGCACACGGCGGCTGTAGCTGAGCTGCATGCTCTGGAGGTCGGTGATCTTGTACGAGAGGTGCAGCGTGGGATAGAGCTGCCAGTAGGTCTTGTCGACAGGCTTGGTGGCGGGATGGTTGAGGTCCTCACCGTAGATGGACGAATACTCGCCGCGCAGGCCGGCCTGCAGCGAAAGCTTCTCCATGAGGTTGCCGCCGAAGGTGGCGTAGACGGCATGGACATGCTGGCTGTAGTCGAAGTGGGTCGACGAGGTGGCGTCGTAGACGTGCGTGGTGGTCGTGGTGGTGCGGTAGTAGTCGGCCTTCTGGTTGGGCCAGTCCATACGGCCTTCGTAGCCCGTCTCCAGGCGCCAGCCGTTGTCGAAGGGCCGCAGCCAGTTGAGCTTCAGGTTGGCCGACTGGTGGTGGTTCTCCGTCTCGCTCTCGCGCAGGTAGTAGTGGTCGGCATGGGCGGCGGCATCACAGTAGATCTGCTCCTGCTCACCCTCACCCGTCACCTGACGGGTGCTGAAGGTGGCGTCGAAGGTCAGTTCCTCGTCTTTGCGGTCGAACTTCTTGGTGTAAAGTAGGTTGAACGTATGGTTGAGGTTGACGTTGTCGCTGCCGGTGGTCTGGTCGTAGTGCATCGAGTCGGCGGCGTTGTACACGTCGCGGGCATAGATGTCGCTGTGGCGACGGCGGTTGCCGCCACGCAGCTGGTAGCTGAGCAGCAAGCTGTTGTGCTCATTGAAATAGTATTCGCCACCTATCTTCATGCTCCCCATATAGTTGGGGTTGAGACTGTACTGGTCGATGTCGTAGTGCGAGCGCGTGGTGCCGTCGAGATTGAGGTACTCGATGTCCGTGGTGGAGTGGTTGCCACGCTGGCGCACGCCGCCGTCGGCGTTGAAGAAGAGATTGTATTTCTCAGTGGAGTAGTTGAGGCTGATGTTGCCCATGGCGGTGGGGATGAGGCTCGGCAGCGAGTCCGGCACCATGAAAGGCAGCGGGGCGCCGACGTTGACGTTCACCACACCGTTCAGACCCAGGGCGCCGGCGGTCTTGTCCTTGAGCTTGATGTTGATGATGCCGCTCATGCCCTCGGGGTCGTACTTGGCCGAGGGATTGGTGATGACCTCCACGTTCTCCACCGTCGAAGCCGGTATTTGCTCCAGCAACGACGCCAGGTCACTGCTCAGCAACTCGCTGGGGCGGCCGTTGACCAACACCTTGACATTGCTCGAGCCACGCAGCGTCACGTTGCCGTCATTGTCTACCGCCACGCTGGGCACCTGCTCCAGCACGTCGGTGGCCGTGCCGCCGCTGCTCACTATGTTCTTATCCACATTGATGACGCGCTTGTCCAACTGGTATTCCACCATCGAGCGCTCAGCGGTGACCTCCACCGCTTCCATCATTGTGCCGCTCATTCTCAGCGGCACTTTTCCCACATTCACATCGCGGTGCCTGTCGTTCAGCACCACCACATTGCCATAGTAATAAGCATCATAGCCCATGAACGTCACCCTCAGCACATAGCGCCCGTAGGGGGCTGTCAGCGCAAAACCGCCATTGCTCTCGCTCACCGTGCCGTTGACCAGCGACGAGTCGCTGGCCCGCAGCAGTGCCACGTTGGCGTACTCAATGTTCTCGCCCGACCGGGCATCCACAACCTTACCTCTAACTCCGCCCTGCTGCGCCACGGCAGCAACGCTCAAAACAGTAAATACCAATACAATAAGCTTCTTCATAAATCAAATAATAAATTACTGCTGCGGCTTGGGCTGGCGGACGTAATGCGGCATCTCGAAGGGGATCTCGATGGAATACTCGATGAGGCCGCCGAAGGCGCCGTCCTCCTTCCACCAGGGGGTCTGGTAGATGAGCTTCTTCACCTTGGAGCCGTCGGCGAGGGTCTTCTCGATGGTGTAGGCGTTGAGCTGCTGGTGTTCCAGCAGGCCCTTGAGCTTGGTCTTGGCGGGCTCGGGGTGGCAGTCCATCAGGTTGTTGCCGATAATCTTGTGGCCGTGGCTATTGACGTCGGCGCTATGCTGGTTCATGTCCAGCACATTGCCCTCGGGGTCGCAAATGGTGATGGCAATGTTGTTCAGGTGTTCAAAATATTGATCCATAAAGCAAAGCTTAAAGTTTAAGGTTTAAGGTTTAAGGCAAAGGTGACACGCCGGTCCCCTTAAACCTTAAACCCTAAACCTTAAACCGATTCAACTAATTTATTTGCACTGCAGGGCGGCCAGGGCGATGCTGTAGAGCTTGGTCTTGGCGCTGTCGCCGCGGCTGGTGAGGACGCAGGGGACGCGGGCACCCATCACCATGCAAGCCAGCTCGGCGTGGGCAAACTTGGTGCAAGCCTTGTAGAAGATGTTGCCGCTCTCGATGTTGGGGAAGAGCAGGCAGTCGGCGTCGCCGGCCACCTCGGAGGTGAGCTTCTTGGTCTTGGCGCTCTCCTTGTCGATGGCGCAGTCGAGGCTCAGAGGACCGTCGACGATGGCACCGGGAATCTGGCCACGCTGGCTCTGCATGCCAAGCCAAGCGGCTTCGGCGCAGGCGGGCATTCCGACCGAGACCTGCTCGGTGGCGGCGAGAACGGCCACTTTGGGTTTGGGGTTCTCGAGGCTCTTGGAGACCTGGATGAGGAAGTTCATGATAGCGGTCTTCTGCTTGAAGTCGGGGGCCGGGATGATGGCCATGTCGGAGCAGCAGAGGAGCTTGTGGTAGGCGGGAACCTCCATGACGGCCATGTGGGTCAGCATGTCGTTCTTCTTGCCGGGCATGAGGCCGCTCTCCTTGTTGAGGATGGCGCGCATGTACTTGTCGGTGCTGAGCAGACCCTTCATCAGGAAGTCGCCCTTGCCCTCGTTGATGAGTTTCACGGCCAGAGCGCCGGCCTTGTTGTCGTTGGCCTCCTGGACCATCTCGAACTTGTTGGGATCAATGCCTTCCTCGGCGCAGACCTTCTTCATGGTCTCGATGTCGCCCACGAGGGTGGCCTCGACAATACCGCGGTCGATGGCAGCGGAAACAGCGCTGATGGTGTGAGAATCATTTGCATAAGCGGCCACAAGGCGCTTTTTACCTTTCGATTTGACCAGCTCAAGCAGGTCGTCAAGTTTCGTAATCATCTTATTGTTAATTTTTTAAAATTATTATTTATGTTAATTGCGGACTGCAAATATACTAAATTTTTATTAATGTATCTAAATTTCATCATTTTTTTCGTCCCGTTCCACCCTCCGGCACCACCCTCCAAACCCAAAGTTCGGAGCCGCGAACTACCTATTAACGCCCTACCAACTCCTTACCAACTCCTTACCAACTCCTACCACAGTAGGATTTGGCAGGGTGACGAACAGGAGGGAAACAGCCGTTTTAACGTTCTTTAACAAAGTTCGGCGGCAATATACTGGAAGACACGGATGCGACGAATCTCACGCTTCTGGTTGTGGCGCACAAAATAAATTTTGCCAGTTTGAAAAAAGGTTGTATCTTTGCAGCGGAATGAGAGAGGTCGAGAACCTCTCTTTTTATTAGCTATGATAGAGAAAATCAAAATATTAGAACTGGTCAACAACGCGTTGGAGGGGAGCGAGAAGTTCCTTGTGAACCTGAAAATCACGCCCGACAACCGCATTTATGTCGACATTGACGGCGACAACGGCGTCACCATCGACGACTGCATCGAACTCAGCCGCGCCATCGAGGGTCAGCTGGACCGCGAAGAAGAGGACTTCGAGCTCAACGTCAGCTCCGCCGGCGCCGACCAACCGCTGAAACTCACGCGGCAGTACCGCAAGAACGTGGGCCGCGACCTGGAGGTGGTGACCGTCGACGGCGAACGCGCCGAAGGCACCCTCGAGGACGCCTCGGACGAGGGCATCGTGCTCCGCACCAAAGGCACCAAAAAGCAGGCGCCGGAGACCCTGCGCTTCGCCTACCGCGACATCAAGAGCGCCCGCGTGGCGATAAAGTTTTGACTGATGCCGGCAAGACGCCGGCGCTCCAAGAAAAAAAAGAAACAACATATATTAAGATGAAAACGTTAGACTTGAGTGGTTCCTTTCAGGAATTCAAGGAATTTAAGAACATCGACCGCGAAACGCTGATGCGCATCCTCGAAGAGGTGTTCCGCGCCGCCCTGGCCAAGCGCTACGGATCGGAAGACAACTTCGACATCATCGTGAACATCGACAAGGGCGACCTCGAGATTTTCCGCAACCGCACAATTGTGGAGGACGGCAAGGTTGAAGACCCCAGCCGCGAAATCGCCCTCAGCGACGCACAGAAAATCGAGTCGGACTTCGAGGTCGGCGAGGAATGCTCCGAACCCATCCTCATGAGCGACTTCGGCCGCCGCGAGATCCTCTCCATCCGTCAGAACCTGGTGAGCAAAATCCAGGACTACGAGAAGAGCCTCATCTTCCAGAAATACAAGGAGAAAGTGGGTGAAATCATCGTCGGCGAAGTCTACCAACCCTGGAACAAGGAAATCCTCATCCTCGACGAGGAGAAAATCGAGCTCGTCCTACCCAAGAGCGAGCAGATTCCCAGCGACCACTTCCGCAAGGGCGACACCGTGCGTGCCGTAGTGCTGAAGGTGGAGATGCGCAACAACAACCCCAGCATCATCCTCTCCCGCACCAGTCCCATCTTCCTGGAGCGACTGCTCGAAGCCGAGGTGCCCGAAATCTATGACGGCCTCATCACCATCCGCAACATCGTCCGCCAGCCCGGCGAACGCGCCAAGGTGGCAGTGGAAAGCTACGACGACCGCATCGACCCCGTGGGAAGCTGCGTCGGCGTCAAGGGTGGCCGCATTCACGGCATCGTCCGCGAACTCCGCAACGAGAATATCGACGTCATCAACTATACCAACCGCGTGGATGTCATGATTCAGCGCGCACTCTCGCCCGCCAAGGTCAGCAACATCAAGATCAACGAGGAAGCCAAAACCGCCGAGGTCTTCATGCAGCCCGACCAGGTCAGCCTGGCCATCGGCAAGGGCGGATACAACATCAAGCTCGCCTCCAAACTCGTAGGATACGAGATCGAGGTCTACCGCGACACCGACGAGGACTTCGACGACGTGGCCCTCACCGAATTCAACGACGAGATCGACCAGTGGATCATCGACGAGCTCATCAAGATTGGCTGCGACACCGCCAAGAGCGTGCTCGCCCTGCCCAAGGAGGAGCTCATGACCCGCACCGACCTCGAGGAAGAGACCATCGACCACGTGCTCGAGGTTCTCAGAGCAGAATTTGAATAATAAAAAAAGAAAGGACTCGAAGAATTATGGCAAGTTTCAGACTGAATAAGGTAGCCAAGGATTTCAACGTGGGCATACAGACCCTCGCGGAATACCTTGCCAAGAAGGGGCACCAGGTGGATGCCAGTCCCAACACGAAGATTAGCGAGGAGCAGTATGAACTGCTGGCCACGGCATTCCAGAACGAACGCAAGGTGAAGGAGGAAGCCGACAAAATCGAACTCGTTGCAAGCAGCAACCGGGTGGTGGAACTCGCCAGCAAGGAAGAGTCCGAAGACGAAAAAGAGGAGGTGATCATCAAAAACTACACCTCCAACAATGCTCAGGCCGAAGCCTCTCCCGAACCCCAAGAGGAGGAGGCCCCCGCACCTGCCGAAGCCGAGCCCGAACCAGAGCCCGAACCTGAGGCTCCCGCTCCCGCCGAAGACATGCCCATCGACGAGCCGGAAACCGAATCTGAGCCCGAGATGGAAGACGAGTCCGAAGCGGAGGACGATACCGAAGACGACGTCGACGCCATTCCTGCCGCCGACAGCAACAGCCCCTTCAAGGTGGTGGGCACCGTGGACCTCAGCGCCATCAACCAGCGCATGCGTCCCGACAAGAAGAAGCGCAAAAAAGGCGAGAAGCGCGAACCTGCCGTCTCGCCCGCCGCTGCCGCCAAGCCCAAAGGCAGCACTCCCGCCCCCAAGCCTGCTCCAGCCCCCAAGCCCGAAGCCGTCAAGCCTGTCGAGGCTCCCAAACCCATCGAAGCCCCCAAGCCCGAGCCCGAGTTCATCGAGACCCAGTACACCAAGCTGGAAGGCCCCAAGGTGCTGGACAAAATCGACCTCAGCCAGTTCTCCAAGGATGGTGCCGACACCCCCGGCAGCAAGCGCAAGCGCAAACACCAGAAGAAGGAAGCCGTCAGCGCCCAGGAAGTGAAGAAGATCGGCGCCGAGGTGGCCAAGAAGGAAAACAAGGAGAAAGAAAAGGCCAAGAAGGAGAGCCAGAAGAACGCTGCCGCACAGCAACAGGGTTCCGGCAAGAAGAAGAAAAAGAAAGAGGAGAAGAAGCCCGTCGAGATAGACGACAACGAAATCGAGAAGCAGATCCGCGACACGCTGGCCCGCCTCTCACCACTCGGCAAGAGCAAGACCTCCAAGCACAACCGCGAGAAGCGCCAGAAGGTGCACGCCCAGATGGAAGAGGAGCTCCAGCACGAGATGGAGCAGCAGAACGTGCTGCAGGTGACGGAGTTCGTCACCGCCAACGAACTGGCCACCATGATGAACGTGCCGGTGACCAAGATCATCGCCACCTGCATGTCGGTCGGCATCTTCGTCAGCATCAACCAACGCCTCGACGCCGAGACCATCAAGCTCATCGCCGACGAGTTCGGCTTCGAGGTGAGCTTCGCCTCGGAGGATGTGGTCAACACCATCCACAAAATCGAGGAAGAGGACCGTCCCGAGGACCTCGTGCCCCGCAACCCCATCATCACCGTTATGGGCCATGTGGACCACGGTAAGACGTCGCTGCTCGACTATATCCGCAAGACCAACGTCATCGCCGGCGAGGCGGGCGGCATCACCCAGCACATCGGTGCCTACGAGGTGCAGACCGCCGATGGCCGCAAGATCACCTTCTTGGATACCCCCGGTCACGAGGCCTTCACCGCCATGCGTGCCCGCGGTGCCAAGATGACGGATATCGCCATCATCGTCATCGCCGCCGACGACAAGATTATGCCGCAGACGGTCGAGGCCATCAACCACGCCCAGTCGGCCGGTGTGCCCATCGTCTTCGCCATCAACAAGATTGATAAACCCGGCGCCGACCCCGACCGCATCAAGACCGAGCTGGCCAACATGAACCTGCTCGTCGAGGAATGGGGCGGCAAATACCAGAGCCAGGACATAAGCGCCAAGAAGGGCATCGGTGTCGAAGAGCTGCTGGAGAAAGTCATCCTGCAGGCCGACATCATGGAGCTCAAGGGCAACCCCAACAAGCGCGCCAAGGGTGTGGTCATCGAGAGCGCCCTCGACAAGGGCCGTGGCTACATCGCCAAGCTCCTCGTGCAGGACGGCACCATCCGCAAGGGCGACCCCATCGTGGCCGGTGCCATCGCTGGTCGCGTGCGCGCCATGTACAACGAGCGCAACCAGGAGGTCATGTCCGCCGGCCCCTCGCAGCCTGTGCTGCTGCTGGGTCTCACCGGCGCCTGCCAGGCTGGCGACACCTTCAACGTCATGGAGAACGAGAAGGAAGCCAAGGACATCGCCGCCAAGCGTACCCAGCTGGCCCGCGAGCAGGGTCTGCGCACCCAGACGCACCTCACCCTCGAGGAGATTGGCCGCCGCCGCGCACTGGGCAACTTCAAGGAACTCAACATCATCGTCAAGGGCGATGTGGACGGCTCTGTCGAGGCCCTCAGCGACTCGCTCATCAAGCTCGGCACCGAGGAGGTGCAGGTCAACGTCATCCACAAGGGCGTGGGCCAGATCTCGGAGAACGACGTCACGCTGGCCATGGCCTCCGACGCCATCATCATCGGCTTCCAGGTGCGTCCCAGCGTTGGCGCCCGCAAGATGGCCGAGACAGAGCACATCGACATCCGCCTCTACAGCATCATCTACGACGCCATCAACGAGCTCAAGGACGCCATCGAGGGCATGCTCGCCCCCGAGACGCAGGAGAAGATTGTGGCCAACCTCGAAATCCGCGAGACCTTCAAGATTTCCAAGGTGGGCACCATCGCCGGCTGTATGTGCCTCGACGGCAAGATCAACCGCCAGAGCAACATCCGCATCATCCGCGACGGCATCGTGGTCTACACCGGCAAGCTTGCCTCCCTCAAGCGCTTCAAGGACGACGTCAAGGAGGTGGTCTCCGGCCAGGACTGCGGCCTGAACATCGAGAACTACAACGACATCAAGGTCGGCGACATCGTCGAAGCCTACGAGGTCATCGAGATCAAGAGAAAACTTTAAGAATGCGTTAATGTGTTATTGCGTTAATGCGTTAGTGGAATGAGAACACAGGGCGTGACATACGAAAAAGCCAAAGCATTTGCCATCGAAGTGATTGCGTTATGCAATGAACTCCGAGACAAGGGCGAGTATGTCATGTCGAAACAAATCCTGAAAGCAGGAACGAGTATTGGAGCCAACTACTGTGAGGCCCTGGGATCCGAAAGTCCGCAGGATTTTGTCCACAAGCTGTCCATTTCACTAAAGGAAGCCAACGAGACTTACTTCTGGCTCGATATACTTCACTCAAGTGGACACATTGACGCTGATCGGTTCGACACCATGAAAGCCCACCTTGAGGAAATATACAAAATGATGAACTCCGCCTCAATCACAGTAAAAAAACGCAACAATATACTAACGCAATAACACTAACGCATTAACGCAATAACACAATAACGCATTAATGAACAAGAATCTCTACATAATAGCAGGTTGCAACGGAGCTGGCAAGACGACAGCTTCCTACACCATACTGCCTGAGATTCTTGACTGCCATGAGTTCGTCAATGCCGATGAAATAGCCCGTGGCCTCTCGCCATTCAACCCCAACGGCATGGCCATAGAGGCTGGTAAACTAATGCTGAAACGCATAAAGGAGCTGCTCAGCCGCGACGAATCCTTTGCCATAGAGACCACCCTCGCCACACGCTCTTATGTCAATCTTGTGCATCAGGCACAGGCGAAAGGTTACCTTGTCACTCTTGTGTTCTTTTGGCTCAACGGCCCAGAGTTGGCGCTACGGCGTATTGCCGAGCGTGTACAGAACGGTGGCCACGATATTCCAGAGCCAACAGCACGACGTAGGTACATTGCAGGTATTGACAACCTCTTTAACCTATACATCCCGGAGGTTGACTATTGGATGATTTATGACAATAGCGAATCTCCCTGTCTTCCCGTTGCACAAGGGAAATCAACGAAGACATCAACCCTCTACGATGAGGACAAACTGAATAAAATCAAGAGTTATGTCAGAAAAAGATGAGCAACTGCTAACCGAGAAATTGTTATACGGTTTGAAAATATCCGAGCGTCGCATGCTCGAAGAGAAAGCCCTGCATGGAGAGGACATTGTCGTCTGCGATGCCGACAACAACATCCACCGCATACCCGCCAGCGAAGCATTAAAGAAACTTCCTGCCATACAATAAAACATCACGCCTCGCGTTAAATAGAAAACTTGCTCCTGTAGTTCAATGGATAGAATAGAGGTTTCCTAAACCTTTGATCAGGGTTCGATTCCCTGCGGGAGTACAAAGAAAAAAGAGCGGTCACCCAGCCGCTCTTTTACGTTGATTGTCAGAGACTAACAGCAACAACCAATCAATCCGACAGCACCCCACCCACTCGTCTTCACCTTTTACTCCCCATTTACTCATCTTCTTATCACCTTTTGCTCCCCTTCATCTCCCCTACCTGGTAACTCCATGTCACCACCACAGCACCTCCGTCATAACTTAATCATACGGGAAAAACAATTATCAAGCCCCATTCAATCAGCAGACCATCAACTACATATTTACATCACACCCAAACGTATAACACTATAAACCAACAAAATAAGCATCAATAAACAATTAATTTTGCCAATCTAAAATATTTTCGTACTTTTGCATTGCATAATATACACCCATCATATGGACGGCATAAAGAACATAGACATTAAGAACTTCAGGGGCATTGACCACCTTAGGATTGACGATTTCTCACGTGTAAACGTCTTTCTCGGACAAAATAGTTCCGGTAAGAGTTCTGTGCTTGAATGTATACTGCTGCTTATGGGCATGTCGAACCCCGACCTACCCCAAGCCATAAATGCGATTCGGTCTCGCAGTTTCAGCAACTTTGCCGACTTGGGATATCTGTTTCACAACTACGACCTAAAAGTGAATCCGGAGATAGCCGCCGAACTATTCGATGAAGCCAGACGTCACCTCTCATTGGAAATGACTTATATTTTCGACGAAAAATCACAATCAAACGTTCAAGACGGACATATACCCACCTCCGAGACCAAGACCTTTCTGAACACTCTCAGGATGACCTTCGACATAGAATCCGGCCAGAATAAAACCAGTTATGAATGTGGCATCACCGTCAATCCGCAGGGTTTGATTTCAAACAAGAGAATGGCGGAGGGCTATCTCGAGAAGAACAGCGTGGCATTCATATCGTCGGATCTGGCAGCCGGCAACCCTGCCAACGACTTGGTTGAGCTGGCAAAGCGCAAAAGAAAAGACATCGTGACAGAGCGCCTTCAGCATTTCGACAGCCGCATAACCACATTGGAAATACTGAACAACGTGGCCTACGTCGGATTGGAGGGTATAGACCAGTTGCTGATGGTCAATATGCAAGGCGACGGCCTGCGCCGCTACCTGAATATCGTCGCAGCCTCAGCCAACCCGATGAACAACATTCTGTTGGTAGACGAAATTGAGAACGGCCTCCATTATTCTGCTTATAAGAAACTCTGGGAAGCCATCTTTGCACTTGCAGTAAGAACCAACAAACAGATATTCGTCACCACCCACAGCAAAGAGACTCTACTGAAACTCAACGAAATGCTGGAAGAACACCCGGAATATCAGAACGAGATGGCCCTATACACTCTTGAGCAGACCAAACTCAAGGGGCACCAAGCCTACCGCCTTCCCTACGAGGGTCTTGCGGAAGCTTGTAAAAACAATGTCGAAATCAGAAGCGTTGCCCTATGAGCGAGAGACTGTTCACATTATACGTCGAGGGCATTGCTGACAAGGTGTTTTTCAAGCAGTATCTTCAGCATTGCTTGGGGATTGTCGTCCCCGAGGAACAAATTGTCATCCTTGAAGGATGGACAAATATCAAGGGCATCGCTGCTTTACGGCGTATGCACAGTACCACCGACAATGGCGGCGTGAACATTGCCATCCTGGATGCCGATGAAGATATTGATGCACGCCGTAAAGACATCCTGAACTGGAAACAGGAACACGCCGTTGAGTTTGAACTCTTCCTCCTGCCCAATAATCGAGATGCCGGCACGTTGGAAGACCTGTTGGAAAACATCATTAATCCGAACAATCGCCCCATCTTCGACTGCTGGGAGCATTATGAGCAAGAGTTGGTGCAGATAGATATCCCAGGCCGCACACCACCGCCCCTTACAACACCCGCCAAGAAAACCAAGATATATGGTTACCTTGAAGCCCTGTTGGGAGAAACGAAGAGTCAAAAAGAGTTGATAAAAGAAGCAAACCGCAACTACGAGAACGCCCAGCACTGGAATCTGGATGCAGAATATTTGGAACCGCTGAAATCATATATTTCCAACAACCTTTCAATTTGATATTATGAAAGTCAATACCAAACAGGCCATTAAGCTGTTTTTTCAGAACCCATCATTAGAGATGGTTTTCAAAGAGGCAATTGCAAATTCATTAGATGCGAATGCCACTAATATTGACATTCATATTTTTGTTGATTCTTTTGAAAAGCAAGAAACCCTTAAAGTTGAGATCATTGACAATGGAGAAGGTTTTACTGATGAACGATATGACAAATTCTGTGAGCTGTTAAAGGTTGAAGAAGAAACACACAAAGGAGTAGGGCGATTGGTTTATTTGAATTATTTTGATGAGATTGCTGTAAGCAGTTATTATGGGGGATACCATAGAGTTTTCTCTTATAATCAAGACTTTGACAGAGAAACTGCCGATATGCTCAATGTCCCTTGTGAGGAATCTAAATTGGAAACAAAACTCACATTTAACAAATGCTCTCTAAAAAGACTTAGCAGTTATACCGTAATAACACCTGAATATTTAAGTCATGTTGTGATCCAAGAGTTCTTTCCTCGGTTATATGTTATGAAAACCGATGGAATTGAATTTTCTATAAATTTTTCCATCACGATACCAAATAAAAAACAAAAGCAAATTGTTGGTCGCCATAGTGTTTCTATAACGAACAATGATATTCCTTCACTAAAAACCGTTCCTATAAATACAGACCTAATCGAATGGTTTACGGAGACAAAAATGGATTATGCAATCATAAAAGAAGAACCTTCAAAACCAACCTTCTTAATGACTGCGTTGTGTGTGGACAAACGGACCAATGTCTTAAATGATATTATAGCAGTAGAAAATCTTCCTGCAACAGGATATTCATTATATTTTCTGCTACGATCCTCTATATTTGATGGTAAAACAGATCTGTCCAGACAATCCCTTACTCTATCAGAGACGATATTAAAAACGACGAAAACATTATTTCGGGAGAAAGTTGCCGAGGTTATTGGGGAAGAGATTCCATCCGTCAAGGAAAAAAGGGGAAAGGAAAAAGATAATCTGACAAAAACATATCCTCATCTTGTAGGATACTTTAACAATAATGAAATAGGTGTAATCCCAAGAGCAAAAACTATCGAGGATGCACAAAAGTCATTTTTGCGTGACCAAAAAGAAATTTTAGAAGCAAGTGCATTGGATGATGCGAAATACGATAAAGCATTGGATGTCTCTTCGCGGACACTTGCCCAATACATACTGTACCGAGAAAAAATAATTGATAAAGTAGAAAAGTATACCGACAAAAACTCGGAAGCTGATTTGCACAATCTGATATTGCCAAAACGTTCTGTACTCAAAAACGGAGATATGGAGAGTATTTACACTAATAATCTTTGGCTGTTAGATAATAAATACATGACATATACCACAGCTATGAGTGAGAGAACGATGACAGAGGTTCTTGACGAAATTGCGGAGAGCGCAAACAACATTCAAGATGATGGTAGACCTGATATTGCGATTATTTTCTCTAATAATCCGGAAAACGCGAAAGAAAAATCCTTAGATGTTGTGATTATTGAACTAAAAAAGAGAGGTATACCACTTGCAAAGACAGAGGAAGTAGAAAGCCAATTACAGCAACGAGCTGTAAAACTACTTAATTACTATCCGAATAAAATACAAAGAATGTGGTTCTATGGTATCGTTGAATTTAATGATGAATTTAGGTTGTCTCTTGAAAATAGAGAGTATACTCCGCTGTTTTCTAAAGACTATTTATACTATAGAGAAAACTCGTGGAAAAAATCATTGGAAGATGATTCAAAGTATACGGTAGGAACATACATTCTATCAATTGATGCATTTATTAAAGATGCAAAGGCAAATAACGAATTATTCCTTAATATTTTGAAAGAGGGATTTCGAAAAAAATAATGATATGGCAAGAGACAATTGGACAGAAGAACAGATTACGGTAGTACTCTATGAGTATTGCAGGAATCCTTTTGGCCAGTTCTCGGCGACGAAGCAGTTTGTCAAAGATTTGGCGCAGTTACTTGGTCGTTCCCCGGGTGCGGTTGTTCGTAAAGTTGGTAATCTCGCCAGCTTTGACCCTCAGATGAAAGAAAGGGGCGTAGGCGGTCTTAGCCATACGGGAAAACTTGATGAGGAGGTTTGGAATAAGTATTATGGACATTGGGATCAACTTGCTTATGATGCAGAAGTGCTACTGGCTAAGTTTAGGAACAAGAAACTTGAAGAATCTCTGACTATTGATGTTCACGATTTGCCACAAGGCTCCGAACGGATTCAAGAGGTCAAACGCAGAATCAATCAGAGTTTCTTTAGGGATACTGTGTTGTCTTCGTATGAGAACAAGTGCTGTATTACGGGTCTCAACAACCCCAAGCTTCTTCATGCGTGTCATATTATAGGGTGGAGTGAGAATGAGTCAAACAGAACTAATCCTCAAAATGGATTATGTCTCAATGTTCTTTTCCATAAGGCTTATGACGAGAACCTAATCGGCATCTCACCAGATTACGAGGTTTTCGTTTCCGAGGAGTTTTTAGGGACTAAATTAGATTATGTCGACACATCTACCAGAGATTATGTGAGAAGTATAAAAAATAGGAAGCTGATTATGCCCAAACGCTTCGTTCCCAACAGGGATTTGTTGGCCGTTCATTTTGATAACTTTAAAAAAAGCAATTTATAGACTTCCTATGCCATATTTCAGATTGAGAGGATATATCAACCGACATGGAGTAATGAGTTTATAGACAAGTACTATGACAAAGAACGCATATAATATTAATTCTTTTTTTGCAGGAATAGGTGGCTTTGACGTGGCTTTTGAGAAAAATGGGTTCACAACAACATTTCTATGTGAAATAAACCCATTCTGTAATCAGATTCTAGATAGGCATTGGCCACATGTAAAAAAAACAGGCGATATTAATGCTATTATACCAGACGACATCCCTCAATCAAATGTGTGGTGTGGAGGATTCCCTTGTCAGGACATATCTGTTGCTCGAGGTGCTTCTGCAAGGTTAGGATTGAAAGGTTCCAGGTCTGGTTTGTTTTATCGTTTTGCAGAACTTATCGAGGCGAAAAAACCTGAAGTTGTGATTATTGAGAATGTTGCAGGTCTGTTTACCTCAAATAAAGGGAGAGATTTTGGTGTTATTTTACAGACTCTATCATCATTGGGGTATGCTGTTGCCTGGAGGTTGTTAAATAGCCGATATTTTGGTGTTCCACAATCTCGTACACGTGTTTATTTGTGTTGCTGGAGAAACAACCCTCAAAAAGCATTAAACGTCATGTTTGACAAAAAAGGTGCAGTAAAACCACAAAACGAAAGAATTGATTTTATTACAGAAGATAACGACCGCAATACATATCCAAAAGTACCTAAAGTGGCCTATTGCCTTGCGGCTTCATCAGGAAGACATACTGGAACGGACTGGAGTAGGACATATGTTGTATGCAAAAATGGTGTCCGTCGTTTGTCTCCTGTTGAATCAGAAAGACTTCAAGGGTTTCCGGATAATTGGACATTGCCGTCGGAAGAATTAACAAATGACGAAAACATAAACACGCTCAGATATACAGCAATAGGGAATGCAGTATCTGTTCCTGTTGTTGAATGGGTCGCAAAAAAGGTGAAGAAACAACTTGGAAGTAGAACCAAAGCAAAAGATTTAAAAGATGAAATATTATCATATCACGATTTAGAGAAGTCAAATTGGTCTGATGTAGAATTAAATCGTATTGACTTTACCGATATTTCAAAAACATATAAATGGGGAAGAGGAGGGTTGGTTTGGCAAAATCGGTTTATGGAATGCAACGTTCCTCCAACTCCTTCTGAAATTGTTAATTCGTCTTTGTCAAACTTGATTGAAAAAAAACAAAACAATCCTGTTTATTTTCTTTCGCCAAACGCAGCAGAAGGAATTTTACGACGTGTTGATAGCCAAAATAGAAGTCTTTTTGCACCATTGCGAGTCGCTTTAGAAAAATTAAGTTCCCAAAATAACAAATAATATGATGAACTTCAATTTTATTACAGTCCGATTAGGCAAAGATAGCATTCCTGACATTGAAAGGATTTGCTCGTCGGAGGTTGGTGCTCTGAATGATTCTTTCGCCATAAATGTGAAATGTACTCAGATTCCTGAAAATTATAATTCGGGAGATTATGCTTTTATTTGGTTGGGCTCAGACAACAATAAAGGAATGCCAACAAAATGGAAACAGGGGTTTAAAGCAATAGGACGGGTTGGTACTATTATGCGTGGTGCCAGTTATAATGAGACATCTGAAACCACTATTGACATTGTCTACGTTTTTTATGACGCAATCAATCGTCTTGATTTTTTAAGGTCTGCACCTATTGAGTATTATTGGTGTTCAAACATGCCATTGATTGGAATTGACGATCATGCTAATCAAACGATAAGAAGTGTTAGTGGTTCATCTTTATGTGATATTCCCGCACTCTTTTGCTCAATAAATAGAATTTGTGACACCTTTAAAAGTGATATCTTAAAAATAGAACCTGGTTTTCTGCACCTTTTCTCTTTTTCAATACCAAAACCCAAAGACTTCCCTGATGCAAAATCAATAGTTGAAGTCAAACAACAGAATAATAAAAAGACAACTACAGGGAATGCTTATCTACCCTACCTCACCGCCTTGCGGACGAAGCCGTTTATGTTGCTGGCGGGAATCTCGGGGACGGGAAAGAGCAGGATTGTGAGGGTGATGGCGAAGGCTTGCTGGAAGGAGGGCGACCCTGAATACGGGAAGCCCCTCCCAAGGAATTTCTGTATGGTGCAAGTGAAGCCCAACTGGCACGACAGCAGCGAGCTGATAGGCTATGTGTCGCGTCTGAATGGCGAGAAGTTCGTCGTTGGACCTTTCCTGCGTTTCTTGGCGGCGGCCATCAAAGAGCCCGAGGTGCCTTACTTCCTCTGCCTCGACGAGATGAACCTCGCCCCAGTGGAGCAGTACTTCGCCGAATACCTGTCGGTCATCGAGAGCCGCAAACTCAACGATAGTGGCATCATCGAGACCGACCCCCTCATCGACTATGTGGACGAGCCATGGTATCACAGCTTGATAGCCCAGCTCTTTGACGAGGAGGACCGCAGGGCCAGCCGCCGGCTCACCATCCCGCAGAACCTCTTTGTGGTGGGTACGGTGAATATGGACGAGACGACCTTCTCGTTCAGCCGCAAGGTGCTGGACCGCGCCATGACCATCGAGATGAACGAGGTGGACCTGCACGGCGGCCTGGAGAAAGACGCCAGTAACGATATCGGCCATATCGGCAATTGTATCATCGGCGATGCCGCCGAGGGCTGCGATGTGTACGAGGACAACCGCGAGCTGTGCGACCAAGTGCTGGCCTACCTGGTGCAGGTAAACGCCATCCTGGAGGGCACCCCCTTCAAGATAGCCTACCGCACCCGCAACGAATTCCTGATGTACGCCGTAAATCGCCAAAAGCTGGCGCCAGAGAGCCAGCTGTGGCAGACCCTCGACGAGATGACCTCGATGAAAATCCTCTCCCGCATCGAAGGCGACGAGGAGCGCACCAAGAAAGTCCTCGACAGCCTTAAAGCCTTGGTAGATGAGCAAATTGTCGCACAAATGCCAACCGATGCCGGCGAGACGCCGGCGCTCCAAAGCATCTCCGCTGCCAAAATAGACGAGATGCTCGCCAAGTTGAAAGCCACCGGCTTCACCAGCTACTGGGCATGATGAAAATATATGACGATGAATGAGAACCAAACAATAGAATACAAAAGCATCCGCAAAATACGGACAGGCGACAATGGATTCCGAGACTTGTCTGTAACCTGTGTAGCATTGGCAAATGCCCAAGGGGGAACAATTTATGTCGGCTATGAAGACAAAACCAAGGAGCCTCTACCTGACCAACATGTCGACACAAAAGAAATCAACGACACGCTTTCTCGACTTCGTGGACTCTGTTTCAATGTTGGTATATCTTCATCGGAAGTAAAAAAACACCCCAATGGTGGAGAGTTTTTCGAGTTGTATATTGCCCCTTCGCTCAAATCAATTGCAACAACATCCGATGCAAAGATATATATGCGCATTGGCGACAAGTGCGAACCTGTCCGGAACGAAGAGATACAGCGGCTATCCATTGAGAAAGGCGCCTATCAGTGGGAAGTACTTCCAACGCCTGTAGATTACAAAGACATCCCACAGGACAACATAAAGAAATTTGTGCAAGACATCCGAGAATCAGATCGCGTGAAAGCACATGTGAAACAGATGAGCGACGAAGAAATCATCGAACACTATAATCTTTTTGACGGAAAACGGGTTACCAACCTTGGCGTTCTTTGGTTGGGAACAGCCAGTCAGCGCAGTAGAATATCTTACCCCATCACTGTTCAATACATAGTTTACAATAATCTGGAACAAAAAGTCAGGAAGGAAGAATGGCACGACAACTCACTAAACCCCAAAGAGTTATTGATAGACATAGAACGGACTGCCACCGAATTGAATTACGCATACGAGATTCCAGATGGTCTCTTCAGAAAACAAATACGGCACTATCACCCCAAAGTAATTCGCGAGCTTCTGTTAAACGCCTTTGCCCACCATTGCTTCACCATTTCAAATGACATCATGATATGTGTTTTTCCCGATCGAATGGAAATATCGAGTCCAGGAGGGTTGCCATTAGGTGTTACAAAAGACAATATTCTACACCAACGCCACCGCAGAAACCCTCATTTCACCACAATCATGAGTGACTTGAAGCTGATGGAAGGCGAAGGCTCTGGCTACGATTTGATATATGAAATCACCTCTATGGACTCCAAGAAGCCTCCAATAATTGAGTCCTCCTTCAATGAAACCAAAGTAATATTGTATTCTGAGATTCAGAACGCCGATATTATACCCCTTCTAGATTATACCCAACGGAACTACTCATTATCTCAGAAAAATTTCATCGCATTCGGTGCTATTGCAAAGGCTGAGAAAATTCGATCCCTTGACCTAACGGAATATCTGCAATTATCCGATGAGGACCGCTTACGCAATTATATTGGTAATCTTTTAAAAGACGAAATTGTATTAAAAGACGGTAGAGGCAAAGGCACCTACTATAAAATCAATCCAAAGTTAATTTCCAACGCAAAAGTCAACAAGAGAACCACCCTTAAAACGATAGAACCATATCGGCTAAAGGCATTAATCTTGGAAGATCTGAAAAATCATCCCATGAGCATGATTGATGAAATGGCTTATAGACTCCCAGATGTTGATTTTGATGAACTACAGAAAATGGTTCGCAAGATGGCTACAAATGGTGAAATAAGTCATGATAATAGTAGAAGATACAGAAGATACTTTTGATAGTATTTTCTAAGTTCATTTTGATGGCAGAAAAAATTAACATCATAAACTCAAAACAAACTTTGCAAATAGTAAACATCAAATTATCAAATAATTCCAAACTTCAATATTAAAAGTCATTTAAACTTTGGACCTCCTGCGCATCACACACGACGACTTCATCCTGACGGTGGAGAGTACCCAGTTCCAACGAATGTGGGACAAGGGGAGTCGCATCCTCGGCAGGGAGAAGTTGACCTCCTCATACCAATGGGGTGAGGGGGTGCAGAAAGTGGTGCTGGTAAAAGAGGATGTTGAACGTGAGATTGTGCAGGACGATACCGAGGTTCCTGCTGTTTTTTTCGAACAGACGGACTACAGCGTATGGGTGGATTTCACCAATTCCAAGGTAACAAAAGCATGGTTTGACAGCCCAAGGAATGATGTCAACGACCGCTTCTCTTGGAAAGGGAGCAAGCAGATGTTGGCTGGATTCCTGAACTACGGTAACGAGATTGGCCGTGCCGACATGCCGATATGCTACACCGTGAACGGAGTGCAGAAAAAATTTGTTTTCTCCTACGACGTCATTTCAGCCAAGCTCGACTACCATCACGACTGGAAGATTATCCTTCAGGACATCGAGGCAGAATACCGTATGCTCTCGCTGGATTATCTGAAGCGCACCTATCACGGCATCAAGGAAGAGCAGGGAGAGAGTTACGACATCATTTGGTGGAATATCTTCGGCGGACTGCAAGAGCAGTTCCTGCGTACCGTCCATAACATCATCGACCGGCCACGTCACCGGCTGAAATCCATCGAGACCTACAAACGGGCCGACCAGATACGCCGCCTCACACCACAGCAGGAACAGCAACTGGCCGAGCACCGCACGGAAGAGGCCCGCCTGTACCGCGTGGAGGAGCAGCAGAACACCTACAACACCCCAGAGAACCGATTCCTTAAACACGCTCTACTGACAGTTCAGAAACGCTATGCGACTCTAGCCGAGAGAGTTCTTCTACAGGACACCCGCATGGCCGACACCCATCGGGATAGGATAGCCCGCACCCGTGACGAGCTGAATCGCCTGTCGCGACACCCCTTCTTCCGCACCGTGGGCCCCTTCGACGGCATCAAGCAGGAGTCGCTCATCTTGCAAAAGGATGTAAATTACTCGAAAGTGTTCCGCATCTACACCATCCTGCAAAAGTCCTTCAGCCTCAACGACGGTCTCTACCGCATGGAGACCAAGGACATCGCCACCCTGTACGAGATATGGTGCTTCATCCAGGTGGAGAAGGTAGTCAAAGATCTGACTGGCGCAGAAGCCGAGCAGCATAGCCGCACGGAGATGAGCGGACTCTTCTCCTACTCACTCGGCAAGGGCGAGCACTCGAAAATCATCTTCAAGAAGGACGATGTGACGCTTGCAGAATTGGTCTACAATCCACGACACAGCGACAAGGACGACATCAAGGGTATTGGTGAACTGGAGTCGAAGACCGTGCCACAGAAGCCCGACATCGTGCTGCAGCTCACCAAAGACGACCTGCAAGAGGGCATGAAGCTCACCTACCTCTTCGATGCCAAATACCGGTTGGAGAAAGATGGTGCGAACGATGTGCCCCCCGACGATGCCATCAACCAGATGCACCGCTACCGCGATGCCATCTATTACAATAGTAGGCACCACGACGAGAAGATAAAGAAAGAGGTCATCGGCGGCTATATTCTCTTCCCCGGCCAGATGGACGAACTCTCGCGTTTCCGCAAGAGTGTCGACGAAGTGAACATCGGTGCCTTTCCCATGCGTCCTGGTGACAACCAGCACGAACTATTGTCCGACTTCATCAAAGACCTACTGAACAAACACGCCGTTGAAATCGTCGAGCAAGTTATTCCACAGAAAGGCACCACCCTGGAGATAAAGAACCGAGTCCTGATTGGCGTCGTCAAGCCCGATAATCCACAATACACTAACTTCCTCAATGGCACTGCCACCAGTTATTACTCTGGCGACACCTTCCCAACCACCATCCCATTGGATGGCATAGATTATTTCGCACCATATATCCCCGACAGAGGAATACGTGACCTCTATCTCGTGTCAGGCATCCACACCTCAACCAAGGCCAAGGGGGCTGATGACGACAAACTTCGTATCACTTTTGAACTCAAGTATGCCCGTACTTTATTTACAGACTACAAAAAAGTTCCCCTCCCGATACAACACACTTTCAACGACACCTCATTGGACATACTAACCGTGGAGTAACTCACCCTGGCACCCGAACAGCGGAACCGTCGCATGTAATTTCCGTAAGCCTTTTAATCCTCTATTATCCACAGGTACTCTTTCAGGGGGACCTTGCCGGAGGGGGTGAGGCGGATGCCTTCGGAGGTTAAGAGGGAGGCTTGGGCGGGGTAGTGCGGGGCGAGGCGGCCGGAGGCGTTGACGACACGGTGGCAGGGGAGGTCGGCATCGGAGGCCGTTCGCATGATACGGCCAACCAGGCGGGAATGATTGGGCCAGCCACACAAGGCGGCGATACGGCCATAGGTGAGTACCCGTCCACGCGGTATCTGGCGGACGATGTCGTAGACCTCGGCACGAAGGGCGGCCTCGCTCGGCTGTGCTGCAACGTTTATCATGAACGAATAACGCAATGCGCTGCTAATTATTGTTTCTCCTTTTATCATATTCCCCTGCTCGCGCTACGCGCTTGCAAGATCTCGCGGATCTTGTAGATTGACAAAAAAATTATTTGGCCATTCCGGCGAAAAGTGTTACTTTTGCATTCGAAATAACGAGACAACGAACGAAAACCAATGAAGCAAAATAGAATCAAAATCTGGCTGCTCGTCACGCTACTGGCGCTGGCGGGAACGACGGCACTGGCGGCGTGCAGCGAGAAAGAGGACTCCCTCGCGGGGAGGCCCACCGTTGAGCGCGTCGCGCAGCGGGGCACGCTGCTGGTCGGCACCACGGGCGACTACCGACCGCTGTCGTTCCGCGAGCCGGAGACGGGCAAGTACTGGGGCTTCGCCATCGAGTTGGCCGAGGCCATGGCCAAGCGGATGGGCGTAGCGGTGGACTTCGTACCCACCTCGTGGCCCACGCTGACCGCCGACGTGCAGGCCGAGCCACAGCTGTTCGACATGGCCATGGGCGGCATCACCATCACCGAAACGCGCTGCGCCACGATGCTGATGAGCGAAGGCTACCTGGCCAACGGCAAGACCATCCTCTGCCGCACGGAAGACACCCTCCGCTTCCGCTCGCTTGATGACATCGACCGCCCTGAGGTGCGCGTGATGGTCAACCCCGGCGGCCTCAACGAGCAGTTCGCACGCCAGCACCTCACCCACGCCACCCTCATCGTCCACCCCAACAACGAGGAGATCCCCTCGCTCATCGCCCAAGGCGAAGCCGACGTGATGATTACCGAGATAACCGAAGCACCCTACTACGTGCAAACCGACCCGCGCCTGGCGGCCCCACTGCTCGACGCGCCCTTCACCCACGGCGAGATCGGCGTGCTCATGCGCCAAGGGCAGGACGACCTGCTAGCGCTCGTCAACAGCCTCATCCGCCAGATGAAAACCGACGGCACCCTCCGTCAACTGACCGAAAAGTATGGCCTTGTGTATGCATATTGAATAGACCCTATGACCGACCGCATGACACCCGAGCAGCGGCACCGCTGCATGTCGCACATACGCAGCAAGGCCACGAAGCCGGAACTGCTGGTGCGGCAATGGCTGTGGAGCCACGGGTATCGGTATCGACTGAACGTCAAGAGTGTCCCCGGCAAGCCGGACATCGTGCTGCGCCCCTACCGAACGGCGATATTCGTCAACGGGTGCTTCTGGCACGGACACGGCGTAAGAATGCGTGAATGTGGGAATGCGTTAATGTGTGAGTGTGTAGAAAACTCGGCGTGCTGCAAGATTCCGCAGACCAACCGCAGCTTCTGGCTAGAGAAGATACGCCGCAACCAGGAGCGCGACCAGCGCAACTACGCCCTGCTGCAGGACAACGGCTGGCAGGTCATCGTCGTCTGGGAGTGCCAACTGAAGCCCGACAAGATAGAACGCACCATGCGCGAGGTGGAGCTGGCGCTGAACAACAACCTGCTGTCGCTCTACAAGCACAACCCCCTCCCCTACTCCACCGACGAAGACGAACCCCTGCCCATGGCGGCGGAAACTCCTGATGTGCAGACACGCATGAAGCATAATAATCGACAAACACAAAGCAAACAATAAAAACAAAAAAACTATACAACAATGAGAAAAACACTGCTTATACTCACTTTTGCCGCACTGACCCTGGTGTCGTGCGAGAAAGAGAACACCACCCCCAACCAGGGCGAACCCGTAACGCTAAACTGCGTCACGCCCGAATACCTGCAGGCCGGCGACACGGTGGCGCTTATTTCGCCCTCCTATTACACTCCGATGGAGAATGTGGAGCGCACGGCCGAAGTGCTGCGTTCATGGGGTCTGGTACCCGTCATCGGACCCAATGTAGGCAAGGTGGTCGACGGCAAATATGCCGGCACCGTGGCCGAACGCGTCAGCGACCTGCTCTGGGCCTTCGACCAGCCCGGCATCAAGGCCATCATCTGCAACCGCGGCGGCTACGGCACCATCCAGCTCATCGACCAGATACCCCTGTCGCGCCTGGCGGCATCGCCCAAATGGTTCGTCGGCTTCAGCGACATCACCACCCTGCACGGCCTGCTGAGCCGCGCGGGCGTAATGAGCATGCACGGCACCATGAGCTCGTTCCTGGCGCAAGGCGGCACCGACGAGACCAGCACCCTGATGCGCGACCTGCTGATGGGACAGGTGCCCCGCTATCAGCTGCCGGCCCATCCGCAGAACATCAACGGCACCGCCACCGGCGTGCTCGTGGGCGGCAACCTCTGCACCTTCACGCCCAACCTGGGCAGCCAGGCCGATGCCACGATGGGCCGCGACCTGATCCTCTTCGTCGAGGAGGTGGGCGAATCGATGCACAACATCGACCGCCAGATGCGCATACTGCAGATGAACGGCGTGCTCGACCGCTGCAAGGGCGTCGTCCTGGGCGAGTTCTCCGACTGTGGCTCGGAGTTCACCTACGAGAACGTCGAGGCCATGATACGCCAAATCATAGAACCCTACGGCATACCGATGCTCTGCGGCTTCCCCGCCGGCCACGGCGATGTGAACCTGCCGCTCGTCATGGGCGCCCCCGTCACCATCGATGTGCGCGCCGACGGCGCCACCCTGCTGTTCGACATCGACGGCCAGCAGCGCGACATCGCCACCGCCGACATCACCGCCCCGAACACCCCCGTTGCCCTCCGCATGAAGCTGTCCGGCAAAAGACCTTGAAAAAACAGTTTGCATGCGAATGAAAAAAAATTCGTATCTTTGCACTTTCAATTTTTTTCGACACAACAAACAAAAAACCAACAATGAAGAAAATCCACACCCTCCTGATGGCCGCCCTCTGCCTCGCGGCAGTGGGCTGCAAACAGGCAACCCCTGAGAAGACCACCGACATGAAGTACCGCCCCCTCGGCGCCACGGGTCTCGAGGTCAGCGAAATCAGCATCGGCTGCGGCGGATTCGAGAAACTCGACAGCGCCGCCTCGCTCGAGCTGATGACCATGGCGCTGGACAGCGGCATGAACTACATCGACATCTACGACGCCAACCCCAAGACACGCTCCAACATCGGCTACGCCCTCCAGGGCCGCCGCGACGAGATGATCATCCAGGGCCACATCGGCACCATCTACAAAGACGGCCAGCACACCCGCACACGCGACCTCGAGGAGGTGAAGGCCGGCTTCGAGGACCTCCTCGCCCGTCTGCAGACCGACCACATCGAGGTGGGCATGATTCACATCACCGACAGCCACGAGGAGTGGGAGGAGATACAGAACTCGCCCTTCCTCGACTACGTCTTCCAGCTGAAGAAAGAGGGCAAAATCAAGCACATAGGCCTCAGCAGCCACAACGCCGAGGTGGCCCTGCGCGCCGCCAAGAGCGGATGGGTCGAGGTCATCATGTTCAGCCTCAACCCCGCCTTCGACCAGCTGCGCGGCGGCGCCATCCCCTGGGAGAAAGGAGCCATGGACAACCTCCAGGGCGGCATCGACCCCGTGCGCGTGGAGTTCTACGACTACTGCGCCACGCACCACATCGGCGTCACCGTCATGAAAACCTTCGGCGGCGGCGGCAAGCTGCTCGACGAGAAAACCTCGCCCCTCGGCGTGGCCTACACCCCCGAGCAGTGCATAGCCTACTGCCTGGCCAAGCCCTGCATCTCCACCTGCATCCTCGGCATCGACAACCTCGACGAGCTGAAGCGCGACCTCCACTGGCTCCACGCCACCGAGGCCGAGAAAGACTACACCAACGTCGCCAAGCGCGAAAAACCCACCCTCGGCGGCGACTGCACCTACTGCAACCACTGCTCGCCCTGCACCCAGGGCATCCCCATCGCCCGCGTCAACGAGCTGCTCGACAAGGCCGAGCTCAACGGCCTCACCGACGACATCCAGGCGCAATACAACCTCCTCGACCACAAGGCCTCCGAGTGCACCCACTGTGGCGCCTGCCTCAGCCGCTGCCCCTTCGGCGTCGACATCCCCGCCCGCATGGACGCCGCCAAAGCCCTGTTCGAAAAATAGCCCATCCCCAACCTCCATACCGAAAGCCACACCCGCCAGAAGCGGGTGTGGCTTTTTTTTTATACCCCTGCGGGGCGACATCCGGAACCGGGCAAAACGCCCTTTGCGGCCAACGCGGCAGGGAAGAGACATTTTGTCAAACCAACGGGTCTGGGATGGGCTTATTTTCACCTTATCATCTCCTACGATGGTAGGAGTTGGTAAGGAGATGGTAAGGAGTTGATAAGGGGATGGTAAGGGGCTTATGGCTCTAAAAGCCATGTTTTTGCGGGGTTTGAGGTGGGGAATGAGGCGTTTGGGGTAAAAAACGGGATTTTGAGGGCGGTGTTTTTGTCAAATCGGGAGAGGAAAGCGGGGGCCGGAGGAGGGGACCGGGGAGGGATTCGGTTGGCGAAGTGAAGAAAAATTTTGCCGTGTCGGAGAAAAATCGTATTTTTGCACTTTTGAAACTTTGACCCTAACGCAATGAAGAATATACGCAATTTCTGCATTATAGCGCACATCGACCACGGCAAGAGCACGTTGGCCGACCGCCTGCTGGAGGTGACAAACACCGTCAGCCAGCGCGACATGCAGGACCAGGTGCTCGACGACATGGAGCTGGAGAAGGAGCGCGGCATCACCATCAAGAGCCACGCCATCCAGATGAACTACCGCGTCCCTGCGGAGGGAAAATCCGCTTTCGCAGGGCAGGACTTCACCCTCAACCTCATCGACACGCCGGGCCATGTGGACTTCAGCTACGAGGTGAGCCGCGCCATAGCGGCCTGCGAGGGCGCGCTATTGGTGGTGGATGCCACGCAGGGCATTCAGGCCCAGACGATAAGCAACCTCTACCTGGCTTTGGAGAACGACCTGGAAATCATCCCCGTGATGAACAAGATAGACCTCGACAGCGCAATGCCCGAGGAGGTGGCCGACGAGATTGTGGACCTGTTGGGCTGCAAGCCGGAGGAGATTCTGCGCTGCTCGGCCAAGACGGGCATGGGTGTGCCGGAAATCCTCGACGCCATCGTGGAGCGCATCCCCGCGCCGCAGGGCGACCCCGAGGCTCCGCTGCAGGCGCTGGTGTTCGACTCGGTGTTCAACCCTTTCCGCGGCATTATCAGCTACTTCCGCATCATGAACGGCAAGCTGCGCACGGGCGACCACGTGAAATTCTTCTCGACGGGCAAGGAATACGACGCCGACGAGGTGGGCGTGCTGCGGCTGAACATGGAGCCTTGCAAGGAGCTGAGTGCCGGCAACGTGGGCTACATCATCAGCGGCATCAAGACCTCGAAGGAGGTGCGCGTGGGCGACACCATCACGCATGTGCAGGACCCCTGCGAGAAGCCCATCGAGGGTTTCGAGGCTGTGAAGCCGATGGTCTTCGCGGGCGTCTATCCCGTTGACACCGACGACTATGAGGAGCTGCGCGCCTCGCTGGAGAAGCTGCAGCTGAACGACGCCAGCCTGACCTTCGAGCCGGAGAGCTCGCTGGCCCTGGGCTTCGGATTCCGCTGCGGATTCCTCGGGCTGCTGCACATGGAGATTGTACAGGAGCGACTGACGAGGGAGTTCAACATGGACGTCATCACCACGGTGCCCAACGTGCAGTACAAAGTGAAGCTCACCAACGGCAGCGAAATCGACGTGTACAACCCCTCCGGAATGCCGGAGCCGAACAATATCAGCGAGGTGTACGAGCCGTACATCCACGCGCAGATCATCACCAAAGCCGACTTCATCGGGCCCGTCATCAAGCTCTGCATGGACAAGCGCGGCCAGCTGAAGAACCAGAACTACCTGACCACCGACCGCATCGAGATAACCTTCGACCTGCCGCTGGGCGAGGTGGTGTTCGACTTCTACGACAAACTGAAGAGCATCTCGAAGGGCTATGCCTCGTTCGACTACTACATCAACGGCTACCAGCCGTCGAAGCTGGTGAAGCTGGAGATACTGCTCAACGGCGACCCCGTGGACGCCCTCTCGACGCTGACCTATGTAGACAACGCCTACCCCATCGGGAGGAAGATGTGCGAGAAGCTGAAGGACCTGATACCGCGCCAGCAGTTCGACGTGGCCATCCAGGCGGCCATCGGCAGCAAGATCATCGCCCGCGAGACGGTGCGCCAGGTGCGCAAGGACGTGACGGCCAAGTGCTACGGCGGCGACATCACGCGTAAGCGCAAACTCCTTGAGAAACAGAAGGAGGGCAAGAAGCGCATGCGCCAGGTGGGCAACGTGGAGGTGCCGCAGAGCGCCTTCCTGGCGGTGCTGAAGCTGGATTAGCGGCGGCGCAAGCGCCGCCGCATGGAACAAAGGATATTAAACATTAACACATAAACAATTCAAAAAAATGAAAAAGTTCACCAAATTTCTCATGGCCGGCATCATGATGAGCGCCATGGTTGGGTTTATCAGCTGCAGCAAGGACGAAGAGAAGGAAGAAACCACTATTGAGGAGTCGACCTCCTATGCCATCTACTACGAAGGACAGGCCCTGACGGCAGGACAGACCATTGTTGTCAGCCCCACGGCAGATCTGTCAGAGAACCCCGACGTCGCAGCACACCTCTTCATGTACAACAAAACCTCCAACACCCTGAACACCTGCTTCAAGGTGGAGCTGGTGGAAGGTCCGGAGTCGATGGGCGCAGATGTACCCGTCTGCTACGGCGTGTGCCGAATGCACAATCTGCCTTACACCCATGAATCCATTGCGTTAGCTCCCGGCCTTGACCAAAATGCCATCCAGGTGCATGTCTACACGGACATGCGTGAAGGCATCAACAACGCCACCTACCGCATCACCGTCGGCGAAGGCGACCAACTGGCCAACCCGCAGGTTTGCAACGTCAAGTTCAATTGGTAAGCGAGCGCTCGTAGCGGCGCATTTGCCACATATACCATAGCAGCAGGGACACTGACACCAGTGTTCCTGCTGTTGCATACAGGCGTATGGCCAGTAGGAAATTGCCGGCATGTATGCCAACAGCCATGGCCGCTACGCGCAACAGGAGCAGACACAGATAGAAAGCAAACTCTGTGCGCTGGGTGGAGAAGACATTGGAGAAAAAGGACAGCGGCGCCGAATTGAGCGAGAGTAGAATCCAGGGCAGAAGTGCCTGCACATAGACGCCGCAGCCATTCCATTCGCTGCCGAAAAGGAAGGTAAACAAAGGCTCGGCAACGAACCAGCCCATCAGGCATACAGGTATGGCAAACACGTTGAGCAGCAGCAGGAAACGCAACACTACGGGACTAATGCGCTGACGGCTGCGGACACTCTCCGCCGTACGGGCATAGAGCACACGCTCGAAAGCGGTATTGAGGATATTGACCGGGCGGAAGACCATGGTGAAAGCCAGGCCGAAGAGGCCCACCTCGACACGGTCGAAATAGAGCGCCAACCACAGGAACGGCAGACTTGCCGAGAGGCTGTTGATGAAGTCCTTACTGGCCACGTACAGTGGGAAATTGCGGTATTTGCGGGCTACCGAGAGCTGCTCGTCGCGCGTAGAACGAGGCATATTGACCTTCCGCAGACGAAAACGATAGAGCAGATTGGCCGAAGCCTGCCCCAATACAGCACCCAGAGGGAGGCCGACGCGACTCATGCCCAAGAGGCCGAAAAGGGCCTTGAGGAGTGAGCCAGCGGCAGCATTGGAGGTTTCCGCGGCGGCTATCAGCTTGTAGCGATGCAGGCGATTGAACAAAGCGGAATAGACACGAGAGGTGCCCGAGAAGAACACCATCGGCGGTATGAGCAACACGATAGCTCCAATGTCGGAAAAGTTGCCCGGCAGTGAGCCTGTGAAATAGAGCACCGCAGCGACAGTCAGCAGCAGCAGGGATACCATTGCATTCAGCCGCATGGTGAAGCGGGAGATGGCGGCGGTTTCCGCATCGTCCTTCGCAACGATAACAGCAAGCTCATACTTGCAAGTGGAGAGGATGATGAGCACCTCGATGTAGGAATAGAAGATGTTGAACAGAGCATAGTCGGATGGGGAGAAGATGCGCGTCAACACCAGGTAGGCGAGCATTGAAATGGCCTGTGCCAGCACGTTGCCACTCACAAGGGTGGCGGCCTCCTTAACCAGGGTCGAATTCCGTATGTTGTCCCAAAGCATCATATCTCGCCATAATATTTGCGCAGCACCCATTCAGCCCCCAGCAGCAGCACGATGAGCAGCAACACCCACGGCAACCCGATGAGCTCGGAGAAGCGGGTGTGGGTGTAGATGGTGGGCTTGAGGGCAACAAGCTCGGCGCGAAGCTCGGCGAGCTGGTCGGGGTAATACATCTTTCCACCGGTAACGGCACTGATGGTGCGCAGCAACGTGTGGTCGGCCGTGAGGTTGGCCCGTTCCAGATGCAGCGCCTCGACGGCGAAGGAACCTTCGGCCGTGAGGGTGCTGCCGTCGTACTGCGTGGTGGCCCGGTAGCGGTAGAGCCCTTCGGGCAGACGGCCCAACGAGAGGGTGTAGGCGTCGCCGCGACGGGTAAAGTTGAAGTCGCCCTTGACAGAATCGCCCACCAGGGTGAACGTTGCCTCGGGGGTGTTGAAGGGTTCGTAGGCGTCGTTGTAAAGCTGTGCACCGATATTGATAGGCTCGTTGTCGGAGTAGTGACGCTCGGTTTCGACGATGAATCGGTCGCGCTGGTCGGTGACGGCGGCGAAGTTGACCATCTGGCTCATCAGGCGGTCGAAATGCTCGTGCGAACTATTGTTCTGGTAATCCGCCAGGCGCCACTTCCACAATCCCTCGCCCCACACAAACACACGGTGTTCCCTACCCTGCGCCGAGGCGGCCACGAGGGGCTGACGCGTGTCGATGCTGCCCAGTCGGGCGGTGAAGAGCGACTGCAGCGACGCCGACACCTTCGGCTCGCCAAAGGGCACATCCAGCGGCGGGAACTGCTCGACAGCCTCGCCGTCGGCAGTTTCGAAGTTGAAGAGCGAGAACCCGCCGTTGTACACGGCTGTCATCTCGCTGCACTTTCTGGCTCTGGAGACAATCTCCAGGCCGGTGTGCAAGGCGTTGAAACGCGGCAGGTCGGTCTGTGTGCCAATGACATACATCTGCGGCAACTGCTCCACCTCCTTGGGCACGGCGTGGGTGGCGGAGGGAAGGTTGTGGAGCACGACGAGGCTGTAGTTGGAATCCTGCAGGCGCAGTTTGCCCCCCTGCAGCGCATCGGCGGTGGCCACACGCGCCTCGAAGTTGGGGTTGCTCTCCACGGCCTGCTTCATCGCCCCGAGGTCGGGATGGGGCGCATGGCCCACGATGAGCACCTTGCGACGGCCGTCGATGACGTCGACATAGATGGTCTGCCGGTTGTTCTCTGGTTCCACCTCACCATCGGCCACGGTCAGCGTGGCCACATACTTCTGCAGCCCCTGGGTCTCGGCCTTGATGTTGAAAGAGAGCGTATTGGAGAAATCGTCATCCGTATAGTCCACGCGCTGCGATGCCACGTTGCGCCCACGGCCGTCGACCACGGTCAGCTGGGCACTCTTGCCCTTCAGACGGCGGGCGCCGACGGTGATCTCCACGGGGAAGGTGTTGCCCAGGTAGGCAATGCGGTTGTGGCGCACATTAGCCACGGCGGCATCGCGGCGCGGCGTGGTGTCGCCCAGGGCAATGGTGTAGACCGGCATGCCCAGGCGCTCGGCCACGGTGGCGGGATTCTGCCCGTGATTGTTGATGCCGTCGGAAGCCAGCACCACAGCGGCATCCTCGGGATGCACAGCGTCCAGCAGGGCGCCGATGTCAGTCTGGTTGACATTGGAAACGTCGGCGCTGAGCACCCCGTTGCACTTATCCATGATATCTTCGGAAAGGCCCGTCAGCGAGAAGGCCGAGTCGGCACTGGCCTGCACCGACAGCGAGCGGTCCTCTATCAGGTCCACGCGGGGCTTCTGCCGCTCGTTCACCGTGCGCCTGGCCACGGGCGACAGCAGCAGCAGCGCGATGACCGACACCGCCACAAACCTCAGCACCGCCAGCAACACATTGATTCCCTTGCCGAAGGCCCTGTGACCCACAAAGTAGAGCACCGCGGCGTAGGCGGCACCCGCCAGCAGGCAGAGGAGGACGAAATACCAGGGATAGTCGATGATCATTTCAGTGTTAAGTGTTAAGTGTTTAGTGTTTAGTGTTAAGTGTTTAGTGTTCAGTGTTTAGTGTTCAGTGTTTAGTTGCCATAAACCAGGGTGCTGAAGCGTTCCGGAGCGAAGCGTTCCTGGGCCACGCGCTGCAGGTCGGCGGCGGTGACGGCCATCAGGTCGGCCTCCATCTCCTCGAGGGTGTTCACATGGTCGTAGCACAGATAGGCCTTGCCGATGGACTGCATCTCGTTCATGCCGAAATCGTCGTTGATGGCCATCTGCCCCACCATCTGGCGCTGGGCGGACCGCAGCTGGGCGGCCGAAAGCGGCTGCTCGGCCATGCGCATCAGCTCGTCGGCAATGAGCTTGCGGGCACGCTCCTGCGCGTCGAGGTCGACGCCGGCGTAGATGTAGAACAAGCCCGTATCCGAGAACGGTACATACTGTGACTCAATGCTGTAGCAGAAACCGTAATGCTCGCGCACGGCCACATTGAGGCGCGAGTTCATGGCCGGCCCGCCGAGGATGTTGTTGAGCAGGGTGAAGGCCGTCTTGTCGCCATGGTAAACATCCGGCGCCTCGCAGCCCAACAGCAGGTGGGCCTGGTGGGTGTGGCGGTTCACGTAGCGGTCGAACATCTGGAACCGCGGCCGCAGCGAACGGTCCACCGCCGAGGGATGGTTTTCGTAGGAGCCGAAATACTTTTCGCACAGGCGCACCAACCGGTCGAACTTCACGTCGCCGCTCACCGTCACCACCATGCGCGACGGCGTGTAGTTGCTGCGCATGAAGCGCTTGATGCTCTCGGGCGTGAAGCGCTTCACGTTGCGTTTCGACCCCAAGATGTTGTGCGCCAGGGGGTGGCCCTCGTAGGCCAGCTCCTCGTACTGGTCGTAGATGAGCTCGGCGGGCGAGTCGTTGTAGGAGTTGATTTCCTCCAGCACCACATCGCGCTCCTTCTCAATCTCGTGCTGCGGGAAGGTGCTGTGAAACAGGATGTCGGCAAAGAGCTCGAGGCAACGCTCCAGGTGCTCGCTGAGCGACGAGGCGTAGACACAGGTCTCCTCCTTGGTGGTGAAGGCGTTCAGCTCGCCGCCCACACCGTCGATGCGATTCAGTATGTGGTAGGCGCGGCGGTGCTCGGTGCCCTTGAAGAGCGAATGCTCTATGAAGTGCGCCATGCCCTCGTCGGCACCCGCCTCGTCGCGGCTGCCCACGTTGATGTACACACCGCTGTAGGTAACCCTCGACGGCGTGCGGCTCAGTATGATTTTCAGGCCATTGGCCAGAGTATGATATTCGTACACAGTAGGTCTTAATACAAAATTATCATATAATAACTGAGGAATCAAAAAAATATTGTGCGGAGACATTTATTCTTATCCAATTCCGAGCCCAACCCCACGACAATCCAAACTTGCGTCAACAGGGCGCGAACTTTGTTAAAGAACGTTAAAACGCCAGTTTTTCGACTTAACAAAATATTACCATATCCTACCATGGTAGGAGTTGGTAAGGAGTTGGTAAGGACTTGATAAGGGTTTGGTAAGTGCATTAACAAAGTTCGACCCCTGTCGATTCGGGGTTTGCCTACGGCCGGCGGAAAGCCATGAACCAAGTGCAGAAGAGGATGCCGGCGAGGGAGTCGAGGGTGTTCTCGGTGAGGAAGGAGGCGAGGATGGCCACAACCCAGGCGACGAAGAGCGAGCCCTGGCGACGCAGGCGCGGCGTGGCACGCAGCCACACCAGCACCAACAGCACAAAGAGCGGCACGCCGAACTGGGCGATGAGCGTGAGATACTCGTTATGAGGCATCAGGCCCGACTCCTGAAGGGGTGAGTCGGTGCGCCGGAAGTCGTCTTCCATGGCGTCGTCCAAATCGCCGGTACCGACGCCCGACCACGGGTGGCGCCCAATGATGTGGACCGCGGCCTGCCACAACTCGAAGCGTTGCAGCACGGAGAAACCCTCGACGGCGCGGAAGCAGCGGTAATTCTCCAGCTCGAAGAACATCACGTAGAGCATGCGTTTGGGCAAGGGGGCGTGGACATAAACGGGATTGGGCACTCCGCGGGCCACCTCGGCAATCTGCTCGTCGCTGAGGGCGGCAACGCCGGCGCTGTCTTTGGGCAGGCCGAGGGCATTGAGATAGCGTATCAGCGATGCCTGCACACTGTAACCCGAGGAGGTGAGGCTGTCCAACGGCACACGGCTGCGACGAAGCCACTGCTGTTGCAACTCCTCGTAGCACAGGAAGTTGTTTACATAATTGCCATTCTCCAACAGGCCATCGCGGGCATGCTGATAGGGATTGCCTGAGGGGGTGCAGGCGGGAAGGGTCCTGGAGGCTATGGGCTGAAGCTCATGATAGGCACGATATTGCACCACCACGTATGCCGCGACGCCACCGGCCACCAGCAGCCACACCATCACCCACAGCCAGCGCCGGCGCAAGCTAAGCGCAGCCACCATCGACGCCAGGACGAGGACTCCGAAGGCCGTATAGGAACGCAACAGCAGCAGGAACGCCACCAACCACACCATCACGGCCACGACACCCGCTTTTTTGACCGCAGCCCCCGGGCCGTGGATGCCATGCAGGGCTCCGACACACAGGAAGAGCACCATGCAGCAGTTGAGGGCAAACCGGATGTGCGAAATGAAGGGCACTATCTCGCGATAGGGCAAATCGGGAATGGTGAGCCACCGCACCAGGCCAATGACCGTAACGACAACAACCGTAGCCGCATAGAGCGACAGTATGGTATTGCGGGCACGCCCGGACAGCGGCTGGGTGGTGAGCACCACGAGGGGCACCACGAGCCACGGCAGCAGGCGTTCCACCACGTGCAATCCAGCAGGCAAATTGCTGGTCCACAGCAGTCCGAGCAGGTGCAGCGCGAACAATGCCGCCACGGCATGCAGCAGGCGGCTCTGCCTGGCCATCTGCCACTTCTCGGTCCATCGGCCTTCGAGCACCCAGTTGGCCAGCAGCAACACCCACATGACGTTGCTCATGCCGATGCTCGTCACCATGCAGCCCCCCAGAAGGGTGAGCAGCACTAAGTAGATACGTCTATGGACCTTGGACGGAAACAAGTTGACAATCAATTAGTAAAGCCTTTCACGCTCAATTGTTCCCCTTCACGCCCTTGGTTCCAAATTCCTCCACGGCGCGCAGCACCACGGGGTCGCTCTTCAGGGCGCCCTGCAGACGACCCTGGTCGTAGTAGTAGCGGGTGAGAATCTCGGCCTTGAGCATGTCGCAGAGTTCGCCGCGATGCTTCTGCAGGTCGCTCTCCTTCTCGGTGGCCAGGCGGGACTCCATCTCCTTGAGTTGCTGCTCGATGGCGGAGTCGTACTTCTCCTGCTTGGCCACATCGCGCAGTTCATTGATGACACGCTCGGTGACAGTGTTGTAGCTGAGCTTCTTCTCCTTCAGGTAGCGGCAGAAGTCGGCGTAGATTTCGTCGCTGATCTCGAAGTTCTCGGGGCTGGCGATTTCCTTATGCGAACGGTAGAAAGCTGTGGCGTAGTCGAATATCAGCTGCTTCTGCACCAGAGCGATGGCGATATTGGACATGTATTCGGGCTCGATTTCGATGTCGGGTTCAATGCCGAAACCGTCGTAGACGGTGCGTCCGGCCTTGGTCTTGAAGGCGGTCTTGAGGCTGTCGGGCACCTTCAGCGCACGGCCGTTTTCGTCGCGATGGCTGTAGTCGATGGCCTGTATGCAGCGCCCCGAAGGGATGAAATATTTGCTCACGGTGACTTTCATCTGGCTGTTGTAGGGCATGGGCAAAATATTCTGCACCAATCCCTTGCCGTAGCTGCGCTGGCCGATGACCACGGCGCGGTCGAGGTCCTGCAGGCTGCCGCTCACAATCTCGCTGGCCGAGGCCGAGCCGCCGTCGATAAGCACCGCCAGGGGTATCTCTGTGTCCTCGGGCTGCAGACGGGTGTAGCTCTTGAGGTTCTTGCTGGCCACCTTGCCTTTGGTTTCCACCACGAGGATGCCGCGGGGCACCCAGATGTTGACAATGTCGACAGCCTCGTTCATCAGGCCGCCGCCATTGCCGCGCAGGTCAAGGATGACGCCGCGCATGGAAGGTTTCTCCTTCTTGAGTTTGACGAAAGCCTCACGCACGTTTTTGGCGGCATCGTTGGTGAATTCGTCCAGCTTGATATATCCCACATCGCCTTTGGCCCCCACAAAGCCCGAATAGGGGACATTGGGAAGCTTGATTTCGCGACGGATAAGGGTGCGCTCGAGTTCCTCGCCACCACGCTCCACGCGCAAGGTCACCGCGGTGCCGGCCTGGCCACGCATGGCACTGCTCACGTCGGGCACCTTCTTGCCCTTGGTGCTCTCGCCGTTGACGGCCACAATGCGGTCGCCGGCCTTGAGGCCCGCCTCGTCGGCCGGGAGACCCTTGTAAGGCTCCGAGATATAGATGGAGTCGCCATGCTGCGTGATGATGGCACCCACGCCGCCGTATTCGCCCAGCAGCTGCAGCTTCACATCCTCGATATCACTCTCGGGGAAATAGTTGGTATAAGGATCAAGCGACCCCAGCATGGCGTCGATGGCCACCTTGATGGTCTTGCCCGGATCCACATCGTCGACATAATTCAAGTTAAGCTGCTTATATACCGAAGAGAATATCTCCAGATTCTTGGCAATTTCAAAGCTGCGGTCGTTTTGCGCCTGGGCAGGAACGGACAGCCATGCAAGCCCCACCAAGGCCAGTGTCAGTGTCTTTTTCATCATATCAAACTATTATGCCCTAAATAACAAAAAAAAGGACTTTTTATTGTGCAACAAAGATATTAAATCCGGAGATGCCCCGCAGAAACAAAAAAGAGCAGCCTTGACGGACTGCTCTAAACTGCTAAAATCCTTTCAATTAAAGCATATAACCAAGCCTGAGGGCAATCAATGCAGGCGTAAGCTTCGCCCCGGTCATGGTGTCCGACCCCGGAGAAAGTTTTCCCTTCATCTTACCTGCACCCAGATTGTAATACTCGACACTGATGGAATATTTCTTTTTGAACTCCAGGCCGGCGCCAACCTGATAGGCAAAGGTCGTGGCATTACTATAGGACATGGTGATCTCACTGCTGCCCTGCTCCATGGTCATGTCTGTGATGATTCTGAAATTCACACCTATCTGAGCCTCCGCGAAAATACTCACTTCATTCGACAGCGGGTACGAGAAATTCCCACCTACCAGCAACGGAATACTAATATATTTAGGGCGGGAAATGTCGAAATTCTCCTCCATTTCCGCCTCATCAATAAAATCGTTGGCGTCACCATTGAGGGGATTGAACATCAGATTGGCCGAGGCTATAATTCCGAGCCCCTTCATCCCAGTGATATTGTACTTAAAGGAAACACCCAGACTCAAGCCTGTTCCGGCGCCACCATACTTCCTTCTGACCATTAGTCAAAGAAAAGTAATCTTCTTTAAACTCGCCAAACTTTCCATTCGGGAAAGCGGCACCGGCATAAAGTTTAATGTCATTCTGCGCAACAGCAGAGAAAGCCGACATGGCGACAAACGCCATAGACAAAATAAATGTTTTTTTCATTGGTTTAATATTAATTAATTAGTTTTCAAGCGTAAAAATGGTATATTCATCCTCGTCTCCTTGATGTAAATGGTAGGTCAATTTATTCCCATTTACAACAAAATCAACTCGGGTATCAGCTGGCATATCGTCAGAGAAAATTCTACCATTGGGGGCAGTGTACTCATAAGTTACATTCGTTACATCCTCGACATAATCAGTCCCGTGCTCATATTCCCAATCGACGAACTGTACAACGCTCGTTGTAACAAAACGTAAACTTATGCCTTCAGGTTTTGAACTGCTACTTGATGAAACTACATGTGTCCATGTAGTTCCTACTAATGATGAACCACCTGTGCTCCATCCCGCAGAGCCACCGTCGCCGTCATCGCTGCATGATACAAAAGAGAGTCCTGCCATCAGCAGCAAGGGCACCATGAATGCCTTTACTTTTTTCATCTTTTTCTGCCCCTGAATACGTGTCGGGCACAACCTTTGTTGCGGGGATTCCCAGCCCACGGATGGATATTAATCGGAATAGGACAAAAAAAGAAGCGCGGGAATCTGCCACTTTGCTTATCCCGCGAATAGAGGCCTTCGCATTGCCTTTGACTACAGAATAAGCAATGCCGAAGCCCACGCGTTACGGAATATAGTAAAAGACACTATATGCCAGCCATGGACGTTGTACATTGCGTTATTGCGGTAGTCATCAGAAGTTGCGAAGTTCCTATTCGCCGCAGATAAACGCTGTTACACGTCTCTCTTAATATGTCCTGCCGCCCACCCGCTTCACCCGTCATACGATGGCTTCGACGCGTGGAAACGACGATGCAAAAATACATGTTTTTTTCAAACTGACAAAAAAAAATTGCCCCGCCGGCATACGGACGGGGCATTAACCTACTAAAACACTGTCGATTAACCCATACCACAGAACGATTCACACCTTGACAATCTTGCTTTCAAATCCGCGGAGGGTCATCTCCTCGGGAGAGACGAACCAAAGACTGTCGCCGGGGCGGAAGATGGTGTCGCGGCTGGGGTTGACGAGGCGTTCGCCGCCGCGCTCGATGGCGATGACCATGGCGCGATGGCGCGAGAGGGGCGAGTTGGCCACCTGCATGCCGCACAGCGGGCCGTCGGGGTCGACACGATAGCGGTACATGTGCAGCTCGTGGTCGGAGCGATCGTGCACCAGGATGTCGGCCTCCACCTCGACGGCGGCGCGCATACGGCCCACCTGCTCCTCGTTGCCGATAACCGTCAGCAGGTCGCCCGGCATGAGGAGGTCGTCCTTGCCGGGGAGGTCGATGATGTTGTCGCCACGCTCGATGGTGACGACATTGGTGCCGAAGTCCTCGCGAATGCGGCAGGCGGCAAGGGTCTTGCCCGCCAGGGGCGAGTACTGCGTCATGCGCAGACGTTCCATGGAGAATTCGTTTTCCATGCCCTTGGGTATGCGGAACGAGGTCTGTGCCTGTCGCGAATTGAAGTTGCTGAAGAAGCGCTCCTCAATCTGGGCGTAGAAGCCGTTGGCCTTGCGCGAGAAGAGCACCACCATCACCACCATCAGGGCGATGACCATCAGGAATCCCAGGGCGAGGTTGACGTAGCTGCCCACCACCAGACCCGCGAAGAACAGGGCCACGAAATAGCGCAGCAGCATCACCGGGATGACCACGGCCTGGCTGTGGCGGTAAGTCTCGAAGATCTGCTTGAAGCGCTCCTTGTTGACATTCTTCACAGCCACAGCCCACAGGAAGGGCGACATGAGGATGAGCGTGGCCACCATGCCCGTCAGGCGGCTCCATATCTGCGGTATGCCGGCGTCGGCAAAGAGCGTGTCGAGCAGCGGCCGCAGCAGCGACGTGGAGAGCAGGGCGATGGCCGCCAGGATGACGCCGTAGATGAGTATGTTGGTCAGCTGCTTGCGCAGGAAGGTGCGTATGCCCGCCTTGTCGCCGGCGCCCTTGCTGGCGCTCTCGCTGTACTGGTCCAGACGGTGCTTGATCTTGGCGGGAATCTTGGGTTCCACCCAGTTGTAGAACGGCAGCGCCCCCTTGATCATATAGGGCGTGACGAAGGTCGTCAGGATGGACACCGAGACGATGATGGGATACAGGTTGGCGTCGATAACCTTGAAACTCAAGCCCAGACTGGCGATAATGAACGAAAACTCACCGATTTGGCAGAAGCAGAAACCGCTCTGCACGGCAGTCTTCAGCGGACGGCCGCTGAGAGTGACGCCAATGGTGGCCGAGAGGCTCTTGAAAACAATGATTGTCAGCGCAATGACCAGTATGGGGACAATGTACTTCACCAGCACCTCGGGATTGACCAGCATGCCTACCGACACAAAGAACACCGCGCCGAAGAGGTTCTTCAGGGGGGTGACAATGCGGTGGATGACGTCGGCCTCGATGGTCTCGCTGAGGATGGCACCCATGACGAAGGCACCCAGAGCGGTGGAGAATCCGGCATGCGCCGCCAGCACCACCATGCCGAAACACAGGCCCACGGCCAGGATGAGCAGCGTCTCCTCGGTCATATACTTGCGCATCCAGCGCAGGAAAGTGGGAATCAGATAGATGCCGAACACGAACCATGCTATCAGGAAGAAGACCAGCTTCACCATCTGGCCCACCAACGCGCCGCCGTCGAAACTGCGGCTGACGCTCACCGTGCTCAGCACCACCAGCAGCAGCACCGCAATCAGGTCCTCCACCACCAGCACCGCCGTCACCGTCGAGGTGAACTTCTGCTGCTTCAGTTTCAGGTCGTCGAAGCTCTTGATGATGATGCTTGTAGAGGAGATGGATAGCATACATCCGAGGAAAGTGCACTCCATCGACGAGAAACCCAGAATCTTGCCCACCGAACTGCCTATGAGGAACATGATGGCCAGCTCGGTCAGCGCCGTGATGGCCCCCGTGGCGCCCACCTTCTTCAGCTTCTTGATGCTGAATTCCAGACCCAGACCGAACATCAGGAACACAATGCCGATGTCGCTCCAGACATGGATATTGGCGGCATCGGTGATGGCCGGGAACCAGGGGAAGTAGGGGCCGATGAAGAAGCCCGCCAGGATATATCCAAGCACCAACGGCTGTTTCAACCATTTAAACACCACGGTAATGACACCGGCGGCCACCAGTATGACGGCCAAATCCATGAATATCGCAGGCAGACTTTCCATCTTTTCAGGGTAGTTTTTTATGTTAGCAAAAGCACACTTGCTAACGCAAAAAAAGGCCTTTTATTGTGCACTTTGGTCAAAGATATCCGAAAAAGCTGATTCCCAGCCTTCCACAGCCATATCATCTCCTACCGTGGTAGGAGTTGGTAAGGACTTGGTAAGGACTTGGTAAGGGGATGGTAAGGACTTTTTGCCAAGCGGAACCGTCGGCGCAGGGACGCGTCGGCCCGCGACATGGCAAAAAGCAGGCATCCGGAAGAATTTTTTATTTATATTAAAAATTATTCGTATATTTGCAAGTTTAATGTGAATGAGTATGCAGTTTAAAGATATTGTCGGACAGAAAGATATCATCAATCGGCTGACGTCGGTAATCGACAGCGGCCGCGTGAGCCACGCCCAACTCATCCTCGGCAGCGAGCCTGACGGCAGCCTGCAGATGGCCTGGGCGTATATGCAGTACCTCTGCTGCGAGCACCGCGTGCACCACAGCGAAGGGCCGCTCCGCGCCGACTCGTGCGGCGAGTGCCCCAGCTGCAAGAAGATTGCCTCGCTGATGCACCCCGACCTGCATTTCATCTTCCCCAATCCTCCCAACGGCTCCGACAGCGTCAGCGCCAACGACTACATGAAGGAATTCTTCGACTTCATGCTCAACACCAAAGCCCTCGGCACCCTCAACGACTTCAACGACAGCCTCTCGGGCGACGTGAAGACCTCCATCATCCGCGAGCGCGACGCCGCCAACCTCGTGGAGGTGCTCAACATGAAGCCCTACGAGGGCGGATGGCGCATGGTGGTGGTGTGGAAGCCGTCGCGCATGAAACGCGAGGCCGCCAACGAGCTGCTCAAAACCCTCGAGGAGCCGCTGCCGCAAACCCTCATCCTCCTGGTCGACGACAGCGACGAACAGCTGCTGCCCACCATCAAGAGCCGTGTGCAGACCCTGCGCTTGAAAGGCGCGGGAACGGAGAAAGTGGAGTCCAACGCCGAATTCGCCGCCATGCTGGTGGGATGGCTCCGCATGCTCTTCAAACTGAAGATGAAAGAACTGTCGGGCCAGGTGGACAAGATGGCCGCCCTCAACCGCGAGCAGCAGAAGCAGTTCCTGCTCTATGCCCAGTCGGTGATGCGCGGATGCTTCCTCAACACCGCCGCGGGCGTCGAGGTGCACCTCGGCTCCGGCGACGAGAAGTTCGACGCACAGTTCCCGAAAATGATCACCGTCAACAACATAGCGCTCATCGAGGAAGCCCTCGACGATGCCGTCTTCGCCATCGAGCGCAATGCCTACGCCAAGATAGCCTTGATGGAACTCTCGTTCCGCATGAGCAAAGCCCTGAAGAAAAGATAACGAAAGGAAAAACAATGGAAAAAAAAGATAATCAAGACACTATTCCCGAAAAGAACATCCCGGAGCAGCCCGTAGACAACCAGCTGCCCGCCGACATCGTGATAGACGACGAGGAGACCGTGGCCACGGCAGAAGACGTGGCCAACTTCATGAAAGACCGCCGCAAGGCCCAGCAAGAGAAGAAAAACATCGAACGCGAGAACCCCGAGGTGGAGGAATACCACAGCGAGGAGAGCCAGCTGGACCCCTACATGGACCCCGACCCGGACATTCCGTGGGTGAAATACGAAGAGCCTGTCTTCCTCAGCCGTGGCTGCAACCACAAGCCCGAATGCTACAAGCCCGTCTGCAGCTGTGAGCGCCAGAGCTGCTCGAAGGTGACGTCGACCAACTGGATGGCCGGCATCCGCCAGCCTACCGACCGGCCCTTCGACTGCGTCGAGGTGCGCTTCAAGAACAACCACAAGGACTTCTACCGTCTGCCCGACGGCCTGGAGGTCACCGAGGGCGACATTGTGGCCGTCGAAGGCCAGCCCGGCCACGACGTGGGCATCGTCAGCCTCACCGGCGAACTCTGCCGCCTGCAGATGCGCAAACACCGCATCAACCCCGAAAGCGAGAGCATCCGCAAGCTCTTCCGCCGCGCCAAGGAAGCCGACATCGACCGCTGGGCCGACACCCTCAAGGAGGAACGCGCCGCCCTGCTGCGCACCCGCCGCATCGTGGCCGACCTTGGATTGGACATGAAGGTGAACGACGTGGAGTTCCAAGGCGACCACTCCAAAGCCATCTTCTACTACACCGCCGACGAGCGCGTGGACTTCCGCGTGCTTATCAAAGTGCTGGCCGAAGAGTTCCGCGTGCGCATCGAGATGAAGCAAATCGGCGTGCGCCAGGAAGCCGGCAAGGTGGGAGGCATAGGCACCTGCGGCCGCGAGCTCTGCTGCTCCACATGGCTCACCACCTTCAAGAGCGTCACCACCTCCTCCGCCAAGACCCAGCAGATACTGCCCAACCCGCAGAAACTCGCCGGCCAGTGCGGCAAACTAAAGTGCTGCCTCAACTTCGAATACGAGGTCTACGCCGACGCCCTCAAGAAGTTCCCGCCCGCCAACCAGGCCATCCGCTTCAAGAAAGGCCTGGCGCTCTACAAGAAGACCGACGTCTTCCGCGGCATCATGTGGTATGCCTACGAAGGCGAGAACGACCTCTTCGCCGTCAAGGCCGAGGACGTGAAGGCCATCATCGAGATGAACCGCCGTCAGGAATATCCGGAGAAGCTGGAGGACTACCAGGTGGAACTCATGTCCACCTCGGCCCTGGCCCAGGAAAGCACCAACGAAGAGGTGGAGCGCGAGATACAGCGCCTTGCCGAGGGTGGCAACGGCGTCGTTGGCGAGGAGCAACCGCGCGAACGCGACCGCCAGCCCGAACGCCGCGACCGCAACGACCGCAACCGCAATGGCCGCAACGACCGCCAGGGTGGCGACCGTCGCGAACGTCAACCCCGCGAGGGACAGGAACGCCGCGAACGTCCCGCCAAGGAGCCTCGCCCCGAAGGCCAACAGCAACACCGCAACAACAAACCCCGCAACAACAACGACCAACCCCGCCGCAGCAGTGGCAACAGTCGCGACCGTCGCGGATAAGACCCTTAGATATGAAGAAATACCTTGCCCTACTGCTCCTGTCCATGACCTTGTGCCTCGCCGCCTGCGACGGCACGGTCTACTATGCCGAATATGAGGACGTGGACGAAAAAGGCTGGCTGCCTGCCGACAGCACAGTCTTCGACGTCGACGTGAAGGACACCAACCTCATCTTCAACTTCCTCGTCGAAGTGCGCAACACCGTCAACTACCCCTACAGCAACACCTTCCTCTTCATCAACACCACCTTCCCCGACGGCAGCATGGCCCGCGACACCATGGAATACCCCCTGGCCGACCCCTCGGGCCAGTGGTACGGCAAACGCTCCGGACGCTATGTCGACACACGCTACTTTTTCCGCCGCAACGTGCGCTTCCCCATGCAGGGCAACTACCATTTCGCCATCACCAACGGCATGCGCGACAGTGCCATCGTGGGCCTCTCCCACATCGGCCTGCGCATTGAATACAGCAAAATGAATTAGCCTATGAATAAAAGTGCATCCCAAAAGGGCAACCGTCCCAAATACATCAAATACATGTGGTGGGCCTTTGGAGGCCTGTGGGCCATCGTGTTCCTATTCTTCTTCTTCCTGTCCATCGGCTGGATAGGCGACATGCCCCAGTTCGAGGACATCGAGAATCCCCACAGCCTGCAGGCCACCGAGGTCATCAGCGACGACGGCGAGGTGCTGGGCTATATCGGTTTCGAAAACCGTTCCAACGTCACCTACGACCAACTCTCGCCCAACCTGATCAATGCCCTCATCGCCACCGAAGACGTGCGTTTCTACAGCCATTCCGGCATCGATGCCCGCAGCCTCTTCCGTGTACTCTTCAAGACCGTCCTCGGACGCCACGGCTCCTCCGGCGGCGGCTCCACCATCACCCAGCAGCTGGCCAAGAACCTCTACAAGATGCGCGAGACCAACGCCCGACGCGGCACCGTATTCTCCAAACTCAGCGAGTGGGTGGTGGCCGTCAAATTGGAGCACAACTACTCCAAACAGGAGATTCTCACCATGTACCTCAACACGGTGGACTTCGGTAGCAACGCCCTCGGCATCAAGACCGCCTCGAAGACCTTCTTCGACAAGACCCCGGCCGAACTTGACGTCGACGAGGCCGCCGTATTGGTAGGCCTTCTCAAGGCCCCCACAGCCTACAGCCCCGTGCTGCACCCCGACCACTCCCTCGAGCGCCGCAACGTTGTCCTCGCACAGATGAACAACTACGGCTACCTCAGCGACGACAGCCTGGCCATCTACAAGGAAAAACCCATCGACATGTCGCGCTACACTCCTCAGACCCACAACGACGGCCTGGCGCCCTACCTGCGCGAATACCTCCGTGCCTACATGAAGGACTGGTGCAAGCATCATCGCAAACCCAACGGCGACTACTACGATGTCCACAAGGACGGCCTGAAGATCTACACCACCATCGACTCCCGCATGCAGCGCTATGCCGAACAGGCCGTGCGCGAACACTTCAGCAAGGAGATACAGCCCGCCTTCGAACGCGAACTCAAAGCCCGCAAGGGCAATCCCTTCTGCGATATCTCCACCGATCAGCAGGAGAAGTTCCTCACGCAAGCCATGAAGAACAGCGACCGCTACCGCAGCCTCAAAGCCGCCGGCCTCAGCCAGAAGGAAATCCGCGAAGCCTTCAACGAGAAGGTCAAAATGCGCGTCTTCTCCTGGAAGGGCACCAAGGACACCACCATGTCGCCCTGGGATTCGCTCATCTACTGCAAGAAATTCCTCAATGCCGGCCTGATGTCCGTCGAACCTGGCACCGGCTACGTCCGCGCCTATGTCGGCGGCATCAACTACCGCTTCTTCAAATACGACAACGTGCAGAGCCACCGCCAAGTGGGCTCCACCTTCAAGCCCTTCGTCTACACTATGGCTCTCCAGGACCTCGGCATGTATCCCTGCACCGAGGTGCCCAACTCGGAGGTCTGCTTCGAGGTATGGGGCCAGCCCGACTGGTGCCCCGGCAACTCGAGCCATGAGCGCGAAGGCGAGATGGTGACCCTCAAATGGGCCCTCGCCCACTCCATCAACTGGGTTTCGGCCTACCTGATGAAACAGGGCTCGCCGGAGCAGGTGGTCGACATAGCGCGCAAGATGGGCGTACGCAGCCCCATCGACGCCGTGCCCGCCATCTGTGTCGGTACACCGGAAATCTCCGTTGCCGAAATGGCCGGCGCCATGGCCACCTTCGCCAACAAGGGCGAATACGTCGAGCCCATCTTCATTACCCGCATCGAGGACAGCAAGGGCATGGTGCTCGAGCGCTTCACTGCCCGCCGCAGCGAGGCCCTCAGCGAGGCCACAGCCTACATGATGCTCGAACTGATGAAGGGCGTGGTGCAGAGCGGCACCGGCGTACGCCTCAACTACAAGTACCACCTCAACCAGTACTCCACCGCCATCGCGGGCAAGACAGGCACCACACAGAACAACTCCGACTGCTGGTTTGTCGGCATCACGCCCAAACTGGCCACGGCGGTATGGACCGGCGGCGAGCTGCGTTCCATCCACTTCCGCAACATGACCTACGGCCAGGGCGCCGCCATGGCACTCCCCATCTTCGGCCTCTACATGGAAAAAATCTACAAGGACCCCAACATCAAGTTCTACCGCGGCGACTTCGAGCGCCCCAATATTCCCATCGAACTTGACTGTGCCAACTTCCAGCAGGAAATCCAGAACGAGGCCGTGGACTACGAGTGGGACTTTTGACAATTATGAGTTATGAGTGAAGAGTTAAGAGTTAATTTGCTGGGGCAAACGCTGGAACAGCTGCAGACGCTGTGCGCCGACCTCGGATTCCCCCGCTTTACGGCCAAGCAGCTCTGCGACTGGCTGTACAAGAAACGCACCGACAGCATCGACGCCATGACCAACCTCTCGCTGGCCCAGCGCGCCCGCCTCGCCGAAGTGGCCTACATCGGCCGCGACTTTCCCGTCAACTGCCAGGTGTCCCGCGACGGCACAAAGAAGTATTTGTTCCGTGTGTCGACGCTCGCATCGCCAGCCCACGTTGAGACCGTCTTCATCCCCGACGACGACCGCGCCACCCTCTGCATCTCATGCCAGGTGGGATGCAAGATGGGCTGCCGCTTCTGCGTCACCGGCCAGCAGGGATTCCACGGCTCGCTGTCGGCGGGCGACATCCTCAACCAGCTCTTCTCCATCCCCGAGTTCGATCAGCTCACCAACGTGGTCTTCATGGGCATGGGCGAACCCATGGACAACCTCGACGCCGTCTTGGACGTCTGCCGTGTGCTCACCTCCGACTGGGGCCTTGGCTGGAGCCCCAAGCGCATCACCGTCTCCTCCGTGGGTATCATCCCAGGACTGAAACGCTTCCTCGACGAGAGCCAGTGCCACCTTGCCATCAGCCTCCACAACCCCGTGCCGCAGGAGCGCCTGTCCATCATGCCCGTGCAGAAGGCCTTCCCCCTGAACGAGGTCCTCGCCCTGCTGCGCCACTACGACTGGAGCGGCCAGCGGCGCCTCTCGTTCGAGTACACCATGTTCCGCGGCCTGAACGACGACCTGGCCCACGCCACGCGCCTCGTCGAGACCCTCCGTGGCCTGGACTGCCGCGTCAACCTCATCCGTTTCCACTCCTCGCCCGGCACCCCCTTCCAGACCTCCACGCCCGGCGCCATCCGCGCCTTCCAGGACTACCTGAACCGCAACGGCGTCGTCTGCACCCTCCGCGCCTCGCGCGGCGAGGACATCGATGCCGCCTGCGGACTCCTCGCCGGCCGCGAGGGTCGATAGTTCGCCCACATACACCGACCGCGAGGCACGCCCCCGATAGTCCACGGCGAAGAGCCACAGCTCCACAGCCTTGTCCTGCCAACAACGGGGCAACGCCATTTCCACCCTGCCCTTCTTGCGCCACACGCTGCCGCTCATAGCCGTCTCGCCCAGCTGCGGACAATAGGCCGCGAGGTATACCTCGTCCTCGCCGTCGGCATACATGCCCTCGGCGCTCGGACGGAATGAGACCGCCAACACATTTCCCCCCGACCCCGCCTGTAGAGACGCGGCATGTCTCGTCTCTGCAACAGGGTCGGCCACCGGCGCCAGCGGCCCCTCGGCCACCAGCACCTGCTCCCAGTCGGCACGCAAAATCCCCTCCTCGTCCAACCAGAACCACTGCTTGTTGCGCCTCACAAAAAGGTTGCACTCCGTCAGGTGCATCTCCAGAGCCGACGCCCGCAAGCCCGTGCGCAGAAAGCCCTTCAACCGCCCGGCCTCCTGCACCACACGCTTGAAGAGCTCGCGGTTAGACTGCTGCTTCTCCGTCTGCGGATTGCGCACCATGCGCGGCCGTGCCCTGAGGCACCATTTGCCGCGCCACTCATACCCGATAACCGTGCCCACCGTACCCCGATAGGCATCATTGATTCCATAACGTTGTTTTGCCATAACAGATAAAAAAAATTTAAAAATGAAAAATTACGTTTATATATATAAAATAAGGCCATTTTGTGGGAAGCACAAAATTTAACACTTTTTTAACACAATTCGTAGCGTAATACGATAAAAGCAGATTGACATACGACAAACATCCCATTTCTACCCTCCCCGTCCGAAAACCCGTTTTCGACCCAATTTTCACCCTGCCATCCCCTACGACGGTAGGAGTTGGTAAGGAGTTGGTAAGGCCTTGGCAAGGCGATGGTAAGTGGATTATAGCCTATGGCTGCGCATCTTACGCCACCGGGCAAAGGGTGGCGTCAGCGGTTGAGACGAAGGCGTCGCGCCAGAAGGATGGCGAGCCATCCAAGGGTGACCCCGAGGAAGTTGGCTACGAGGTCGTTGACATCGTAGCCGCGGTACGGGAGGAGGTATTGCACCCCTTCGGTGAACAGGCCCGTGCCGACAGCGGCAAGCCAAGTCCACCATCCGCGATGCCGTCCGCGGAAGAGGTCCATCCAGAACAGGGTGCAGGGGATGAACACCGAGGCGTGGAGCAGGTGGTCCATGCGGAGGCCGAGGAGGTAGTTGTCCAGCGGGATGTCCACGCCGTTGAGCGGCGCCCACATGAGGATGGCCAGGCAGCCGAAATACCACGGGCGCAGCTGCCGACGCCCCTTGACGCCGAGCCAGCGCACGGCCAGGTGTTTAAGGACATGCTTCTTCTCCACCTTCACAAGGAGGCCGACAATGTCCTGCCGAGAGGCCTGCTCGCAGGTGGCGCAGTTGTCGCCGCGCATGGTGTAGCGCCCGTCAGCGACGGCCACCACACGGTGCAGCAGTGTACGCCCCTGGCAGTGGAAAAGCACCACGTCGCCCACCACGGGGTCTGACTTGGGCGGTGCCAGGGTCAGCACATCGCCGCTGACGAGTGTGGGCTGCATGCTGGTGCCCTTGAGTTCGAGGCGCACCGTCTTGCCCTGCGACAGGCTCTCCTCGACGAGGCTGAAATAGAGCTCGTTGTTTATCGTCATGGCATCAACGTGTCGTGGCTCAGGTGCGCAGCGTCGGCATTGGGCAGGCAGCCCATGCGGTAGGCGGGCACATGTTGTAAGACATTGGAAATGAACTGTACCAGGAGGTCCATGCAGCGTTCGTCCCTGGCCAGCGCGGGCGGACACGAGGGCTGCAGGGCAGCAAAGGCCTCGACGGTGCCGAGGCGGCGGATGGTGTTCTCCGGTCGCTGCTCGAGGCGCAGCAGGCCGGCAATGGGATAGTTCTCGGCGAGGTAGCAGTGGGTCTTGCCGCTCCACGGCGAACCGTAGACACGCACCTCGCCGTCGCAGTGGCGCACAATGGGGCTGTCGTCGTTCAGCAAGTGCGTGCCGGCGACATTCTCCAGCCAGAGCCGCGTATGGGTGCTCTTGCCGGTGCCGCTCTCGCCCAGGCACATCACGGCGCGGCCATTGCATACCACCACCGACGAGTGCACGGGCACAGCCCCCAAAGGCAACCCTGCCATGGCCACGGCTGTCCACAGGGCGAAACGCAGAACCGAGGGGTTGGGCATGGGGCTGAGGTCGACGCGGCGGGGCTGGCGGAGGTCGTAGCGCAGCAAGCCCTGGTGGCCGAAAGCATAATAGTAGGTGCCCTCGGCGTCGATGCCGAAACGGGCCTGGATGGTGCCGTCGGCAATGTCGAACTGGTGCAGCAGGCGGCAGCGGGGAAGACCGAGGGGTTGGTCGAGGGCCACAAGGAGGTCGGCGTCGCCCTCAGGGGCAACGAAGACGCCCATGCCCGGCAGGGCCATGGCACACCGCAGGGTGTCGGCGCCCGCAAGGCTTATGCCCAGACCAGCTATCTCTACCCGCACTTCGGCCATATCACACCAGGAGGTTGTTTTTCCTCATGTCGGCCAGAACGGTCTCGGCGTCGCGCCGGGCCACGTCGGGCGATACCTCGTATTCGTCAGTGAGGACACGCACGGCATCCTCCAGCTCGAAGTCGCGTCCCTGCAGGGCATTGAATATCAAGAGCGCGCTGTCGTTGAGGGCTATAACGCGCGTCATGTCGGTCTGCACGGCACCGGGCATCACCACGATATGTTCGCCGACCATGTCGCGAATCTTGATGTTGGGGTTGATTTTCATCGTTATGGCGGTATTACTTGATGGTCTCGAGGGCGGCGCGGACACTCTTGGCCACAGCCATGGAGGTGAAGGTGGCGCCGCTGACGGCGTCGACCTCCTTTTTGAGGGCTTTTTTCACCGTGAGGCCGTTCCAGTTCTTGTAGAATCCGGCATCCTCCACACGCTTGGCAAACCCGGGGGTCTCCTGGTTCTGGAGCAGGTAGACACCGAGGATAACTTTCTTGGTGCTGAGGGCAATCATCACGGGAGTCTCGCCGGCATAGCCCTTGATGCCGTCGGAGGCAGGCTTGGAATAGAGGGCATAGCCGAGGAGCTTCTTGTTGGAGTCATAGACCTCGGTCATTTTCTTGCCCTTCTGCACGCTCTTCACCGTGGGGAAGGCCTTGACGACGGCCATGTCGATGCCGTCGGCGTTGACCTGGGGCTGCTGAGACTGCTGGGCATGCCGGTCGTGATGCTTGCCATGGTTGGGGCAGTTGCCGCAGCCGTGGCCATGACCGCCGTGGTGGTGGCCACGCTGGTGCTGCTCGGTGCGAGCTGTGTCTTTCTTGACGGGCTGCTGCGCAAAAGCGCTGCCGGTTGCGAAGAGGGCCACGATGGCCAAAGCAATGATTTTCTTCATAGTAGAATTGTTCTATTATTACGTTCTAAAGTGCAAATATACGATTTTTTTTCATTCTACCTGCTCCACAGGCTGTCCGCCGGGAGCTCGGGGCGGCGGTTGTGGTAGAAGCGGTGCTCGAAGATATTGGCGCCGCCGGAGAGGGCGCAGGAATCGAGGCGGGTGCGGGTATTGGTGCTGAAGCGTTGCAGGGCCTGCAGCAGGTCGCCCGATACCTGGTAGCTGTCGGGATATTCCACGGCATCGGTGGAGGGGACTATGTAGTACTGGTAGAGGCCGTCGAAGGTGCCGCGGTGAACCCAGTAGGGCATATAGCGGCAACCCACGACACGGGTGTCGAAGAAGTTTTTCTGCAGGTCGAGTTCGATCATGATGCCGCCGTCGCAGTTCACATCGCGCTGGTTGCTGACGAGATTGCCCATGGAATAGACCACGATTTCGGGGTAGCGGTCGTTGTGGAGATTGGCGTCGAGGGTGAAGTTCTGCACCACGTGGGGGTGGCCGCCGATAACGGCGTCGCAGCCACGCTCCAGCAGCCAGCGGGCCGTCTGTTCCTGCTCGGCGTTGGCCTTGAGGGCGTACTCGATGCCCCAGTGGATGAGGGTGATGACGAAGTCGGCGCCCTTCTCTTTGGCCACGCGGAGGTCGCGGGCCATCTCGAGGGTGTCGATGAAGTTGACGACGTTGGGCTGCTGCACCTCGATGCCGTTGGTGCCGTAGGTGTAGCAGAGCAGGGCCAGGCGGACGCCGTTGCGTTCCACCATGAGGGGGTGTTCGAGGTCGTGCTGCTCACGGTCGCGATAGGTGCCGAGATGCGGAATGCCGAGGGTGTCGAGGACACGGAGCGTGCGTTCCAGGCCCTCTTTTCCGCGGTCCATACAGTGGTTGTTGGCAGTGGTCATGATGTCGAAGCCGGCATTCTTGGCCGCCAAGGCCAGCTCGCGAGGCGACGAAAACTGGGGGTAGCCCGTGTAGGGAGGTCCGGCAAGGGTTACCTCGAGGTTGACAATGGCCAGGTCGGCACTCTTGATGTAGTCCTCCACGAAGCGGAAACAGGGCGTGTAGTCATAGCTGCTGTCGGCGGTGCGGGCGGCCTTGTGCTGAGGGCCGTGGCCCATGAGGTCGCCGGCGAAGATGACCTTGAGGCTCTGCGCCTGCGCTATGGTGACGGAGGCAAGGCAGAGCAGGAGCAGCATGGCGTGGGCCTTGTAGGTGTTACGCATGGTTTAGAGCTGTTGCACGGGGAAGGTGAAGTAGGTGTCGGGGAAGGGCTCGTCGCGGAGGGTGAAATGCCACCACTCGCTGTCGAGGGCTTTGAAACCGTGGCTGAGCATGGCACGGCGGAGAATCATGCGGTTGGCGAACTGCTCGGCGGTGATGCTGCGGCCGGTGGGGCTGGCGCTGTTGTCACCAGTGTACTCGCCCGTCTCGGGGTTGCCGCAGAAGTCGGGGTGACTCTCGGGTCCGAACCAGTCGAAGGTGCCGCCCATGTCAACCTCCTTTTCGGTAGCCATGTCGAAGATGGTCAGGTCGACGGTCGAACCACGAGTGTGGCCGCTCTTCTCCATGATGTACTCCTGTTCAAAGAGGACACTCTTGTCGAGGTCGGGGTAGAAATAGGGTTTCATGGCGGTGTCGGCCAGATCGGCAGCCCAACGCACAAAGTGGTCGACGGCACGCTGGGGACGGTAGGCATCGTAGATTTTGAGTCGGTAGCCTTGGGCCATGAGGTCGTCGCTGACAGCACGAAGGCTGTCGGCTGCCTGACGGGTGAGCAGGGCTGTGGGCTGGAGGTAGCCGTCGATGCGGGCGCCAACGAAGTTGTAGGTACCGAAGTAGCGTATTTCAAGGATGGCGTCGGGTACAGCGTCGGTGAGGGTGACAAAGGACTTGCTGTCGTCGGTAGGGCTGAGGGTTTTGTTCTCATCTTTCGAGCAGCACGAGAAGAATGTGACCACAACAGCCAAAAACAATAGGATCTTTTTCATATTTCTTTATCTTTTTTACGGAAATGAAATGCAAAAGTACGTATTTTTTACGACATGGCAAAAAAATAATAAAATAGGGTCGCGGAAAGCACAACACAAGACTTTCCGCGACCCTGGCAAAAGAGGATGGATCAGTCGTTCTCCATCATCTGGTAAAGACGCACGGAGCCGTCGATTTCCTTTTCCTTGGCCTCGTTGCCGTATTTGTCGACATCGAAGACATTCTTCGGGGACCGCGTGATGCTCAGAGGGCCGCCGACGCAGCCGCCGTCGCAGGCCATACCCTCGAAGAAGTTGGCCGTGGCCTTTTTGGCACGCAGCAGCATGAGGTGCTGGCGGCACTGGTCGATGCCGTTCATGGACACGGGCTTCACGCCGGTGACGCCCATTGTTTCGGCCACATGGGCCACACCCTGGGCCACGCCGCCGCTCTTGGCGAAGATGCGTCCGTAGTAGGAGGCGTTGTCGAGGGTGGAGTCCTCGCACTGGGTGGTGTCGATGCCGCGGGCATCAACGAAGGCCTGCAGCTCCTCGAAACTCATCACACTGTCGATCATGCCGTGGGTCTTCTCGAGCGTATACTCGAACTTCTTGGCGGCACAGGGGCCGATGAAGACCACGCGGGCCGTAGGGTCGGAGTGCTTGATGAGGCGCGCGGCCATCACCATGGGCGACACCGAGAAGGAAATGGCGTCCTTCAGTTCGGGGAAGTTGTTCTCCACGAAACGCACGAAGGCAGGGCAGCAGGAAGTGGTCATGACGGGATTGTCACTCTCGGCGGCTTTCTCCTTGAACTCGCGGGCCTCGTTGTAGAGGGTGATGTCGGCACCGATGGCAGCCTCGACGACCTGGTGGAAACCCAGTTTCTTGATGGCGGTAACCACCTGGCTGATGCGTCCGAAACGGCACTGGCTGACGATGGCCGGGGCGATGACGGCGTAGACCTTGTAGCGAGTGTTGTTCTCGGATTCCTTGAGCAACTTGATGATGTCGAGCACGAAGCTCTTGTCGCTGATGGCACCGAAGGGGCAGCTCACCACGCAGGCACCGCAGGAGATGCACTTCGAGTTGTCGATTTCGGCCTTGTCCTCGTCGTTGATGCTGATGGCCTTCACCTTGCAGCTCTTGATGCAGGGACGTTTCTGGGCGATGATGGCGCTATAGGGACAGGCCTGGGCGCACTTGCCACACTCGATGCACTTGGACTTGTCGATGGTGCAGCGGTGGTTGACGATGGTGATGGCACCCTTGGGGCACACCTCCTTGCAGGAGTGCATCAGGCAGCCACGGCATACGTCGGTGACCATCATGCCGCCGGCGGGGCACTCGTCGCAGGCCTCATAGAGCACCTCTATGACGTTGGGGTTCTCCTTGTTGCCTCCCATGGCCATGTGGACACGGTCCATGAGCACGGCGCGTTCCTTGTGTATGCAGCAGCGGGTTTCGGCCTTGGGGCCGGGGGCGATGGTGCGCGGAATGGAGTAGACATTCTCCAGGCCACCTTCGTAGGCACGGCGGATGACTTCGCGCAGCACGCGGTATTTAATCCATTGTACGTTGGTATCGAAAACTTTCTGTTCCATTGTTCTTTAATCGTAGTTCACAGTTACCTCCTTGCCCATGCGGCGCAGGTTGTCGGCCAGGCGCTCGACGAGCTTGAGCTTCATGGTAATATCGATGTCCAGGCCTTGATGGGCGGCATTGACGTTCTGCCCGACGAAGAAGACCACATGGGTGGCCTCTTCGAAGATGATGTTGGCCAGCAGCGAGCCACCGTCCTTCTTGGAGTAGGTCTTGGGAGTAAGGTCTTTGACGGAGACATACTTCTCCGAGAGGGTCAACAGGCGGCGCAGGGTGATGACGCCCTCAGTGACGAGGTCGATGCCGTCGATGAATCCGATGGGCGGTACCTCCTTGTCGGGGAAATCGAAACTTGTTTTCAGCTGACGACCCATGCAACGGGCCACCACCTGGCTCGTGGTGCCTCCGCAGACGATGCGCTTGTCGGCACCGTCGAGGAAGCGTTTCACATAGACCTCGTCCTTCTCCTTGTCCACCGGCGGGCCGACCATGATGTGCACCTCGGTGCGCGGGCACACGCGGATGGCAGCCACGGTGGTGTCGTCGCCTGGACGGTCGAGGTAGAGGTCGTTGCAGGCCGAGGCCAACAAACATGCCGCGGCGCGGGCCGACATGTGGGGATTGATGTTCGAGTCCAGATGTTCCATAATCTCTTTGCGTTGCCATCCGAAGTTGAGCATCTGTCCGATGCCGGCATGGATGGTGCCGTCGCTCATGACAAAGACCATGTCGCCCTCGTCCAGCTCCAGCTGGGTATGGAACACCTGCTTGCCGCAGATGTTCATCTCCTCGCGGGGGAAGTCGCAGGTGTGGCCGCGGTGGTACCAGATGGCCTCGGGATTGTCGAATTCGAAAAGGTGTCCCCTACCCTGGTTGTCCACGTGGATGACCGAGAAGGTGCTGTAGGCCACGCCGCGCTCTTTGCAGACCGGAAGGGTCTGGATGATGGTCTCGACGCAGTCCTCCATGTCGGCGCCGCCGGCAACCATGGTGCAGAGAATCTTGCTTGTCAGGGTGGAGAGGATGTTGGCTTTGACGCCACTGCCCAGGCCGTCGGCCAGCACCACGGTGGTCCAGCCGTCGGCCACGCTCATCTCCACGTTGTCGCCGCAGAGTTCCTCGCCATAGTGGTTCAGCGAGGTGTATCCGTATTCAATGCATAGTTCTTTCATTGCTCAATCCCCTCACACTTTCTTCGCCGTCTTCCAGTCGGTGGGGCGGCCGTCCTCGTTTATGTCCATCTTGCCGTCGGCAAGGGTCTTCTTCAGCTTGAGCAGGGCCACCTTGGTCTCGGCCGTGGTCTCGCCGAGGAGCGAGGCGATCTCCTGCGCCACACGCATCTGCTTCATGATGAGTTCGTCGGTGGTGCTGATGGTATCCATCTTCACCTTGTCGAGCTTCTTGTCGTAGTTCACCTCGTCGCTGATGTCCTTCATCAGGCCGAAGAGCAGTCCCTGCTCGCCGAGCCAACTGACGGTCAGCGAAATATAGCGGTCGGTAGAGCTGATGTGCAGGCAGCGGTTCTCGGTGCGGCGGTGCTGGTTGTAGGCGTTGTAGAACTCCAGCGGGGGGAAGTACTGCGCCACGGCGCGGCCCACATTGTCCTCCGGGCGGCCGGCCATGCCGAGCAGCTTCATGGCGGTGGCATTGCAGTCCACAATGTTCATGTCGCCGTCGACGATGATGACACCCTCGGGCGAGTTGCGCACAATGTCCACGGCCAGGCTCTCGGCGCGTTTGCGCATGTAGGGCAGGCAGATGTCGATGTCGGCATAGCCGTTGACCACAGCCCAGGCCTTCTCGCGGCAGCTGCTGTAGCCGCAGGCGCCACAGTTGAGCTCGTCCTCCTTGGCGTACTTGCCCGTGCGGTGGAGCACTTCCTCGATTTCCTTCTCCGAAACCGGACGGCTCTTGGCCCGCAGGCGCGGATGGGCGTAGGCCAGGCTCACGCCCGCATCGGGGGCGGGGCGCATGGGATGCGTAGCCTTGTCGTGGGCCACATAGGCGTCAATGTCGGCCTCGGCCTTCATCATGCCGCCGGGACGGGCAATCGACTTGGGGCCGTTGATGCAGCCGCCGGGGCAGGTGTTCATCTCGATGAAGACATGGTCGAGGCTCTCGATGTTCTCCAGCACATCGGTCAGACGGTCGATGCCGTCCACGGCCATATAGGTATAGCCCTCGGGCAGGGCGTCGAAGGAGCGGATGATGCCGCGCGTGACGGGGAAGGCCTTGGCCAGGTTCACGCCGCCGCCGTCGCCGGCAATGGCCAGGCGGTTGATGGAGCCGAGGTCGATATTGTTCTCCTCGAAGAGCGCAAGCAGTTCGTCGAAGGTCAGCACCCCGTCGATGCCGTGCTCGTCGGCCTCGCGTTTCTTGGCCAGGCAGGGGCCCACGAAGACCACCTTCAGCGAGGGGTCGTTCTTGCGCAGCATCTTGGCGTGGGCCGTCATGGGGGAGTCGACGGGCGCCAGGAAGGGCAACGCCTTGGGGTAGTACATCTGGATGAGGCGGCAGGCGGCAGGGCAGGCGGAGGTGATGAAGTTGCGCATCTCGCCCTTGGCAAGCACGCGCTTGTACTCCTCCACCACGGCCTGGGCGCCCAGGGCGGTCTCCTCGACCACCGAGAAGCCCAGCTTGGCCATCGCTATGCGCACCATCTGGAAGTCGTCGACCCCCAGACTGCTCACAAACGACGGCGCCACCGAGGCGGCCACATGACCCTCACGCAGCAGTGCGCGCACCTTGTCCAGCCCGCTCACAGCCACCTTGGCCTCCTGCGGGCAGGCCAGGGTGCAGTGGCCACAGAGGATGCAGTGCTCCTCAATGACGCTGGCATGATGTCCTTTGATTTCGATGGCCTTCACGGGACACTCGCGAAGACAACGGTAGCAATCCTTGCATTGGACAATGCGAGATTCGATATAGTTAGCCATAGATTTTGTCCCAAAAGTGTTTTAGGGTTAAGTGTTGTTGTTGTTTAATTGAGCTTCAACGAGGGGTACACCTCCGTGGCAAACAGCTGCTCGGCATTCTCGGCATTCACGCTGTGCAGGATGAAACCACCCTCCGTCTTCTCCACCTGGGGACCGCCGGCGGCGGGCTGCACACCGTCGCAGTCGACAGTGACGCCCTTGGCGCAATGGCCCAGGCAGAAACTCGCCTGAAGATCCACAAGGTCTTCTACGTCATACTTCTTCAGTACACGCTTCATTTCTTCTATCACGGCATAACTTCCTTTCAGATGGCAGGAGCTGCCGACACATACTTTAATCGCAGTCATCTCTATTTTTATTTTATATCTCGTTTTGTTACCAGTTCATAAAATGTAAAAAACCGGCGCCATGGTCCTGATTGCCACGGAAGAATGAGACATTGAAGCGTGTGGGTAGATGATGAAGTGTGCCGCCGGGGCGGCAGGGAGTTCTTTCATTCCGTGGCAAAAATCAGGGAGGCAATGGCACTTTAGTGTTTTTTCTTCAAAAAAAAGGCAGCGAAACACCATGAAGAAACACTTTGATTAAACGTTTACCGTTTTTTTTGCTCGCTGCCCGTCAATAATATTCAATTAATCCTTAAACGTTTTCTTGCTCTACTCTTTTTTCAAAGCACTCTCTTTCTTTTTTTGACGACGCAAAAGTACAAAATAAAATCATTCCACCAAATAAAACTTTCTTCTATTCATACAAGTACCAGATTACCAGATAGAAAAATTTTTATGTTTCGATACATACGTATCGATTTTATTCAGTTTTTCGCGAAAAATTTATCTATTTAAGTCCTTTTGTCCAGCTTGCAGAACACACAATTCAGACGAAGGTCAAAGAGACTCCATTTTGCATTTTTACCTCTATCAAGCCCCTGTTTTCACCCTACCAAGTCCTACCGTGGTAGGAGTTGGTAAGGAGTTGATAAGGACTTGGTAAGGGGATGGTAAGGGCGTCGTGCATAGGCGATCACTGTCGTTCACAGTGTTTTACGTGCAGAAATTGCCGGCGGCATGCCGGCGGAGCATTTAGAATTCGGTGATCAGAAGGTGGCGGAACACACGGACAAAGTCCCAACCGTCGTGCAAGAGGAAGGCGAGGTAGACCAGACGGTCGGAGGGGCAGCAGACGTAGTAGTAGTTGTCGCCGTCGCCCTCCAGCCCGTCGATGGTGAAGCCTTCCATCGATTTCTTCGGATCGGACTTGGCACGCTTCGGGTCGCGCTCGGGCAGGTCCTTATGTATCAACGGTGTAGACAGTGTGCCGTCGAGCTTCACCTTCGTGGGGGTCCAGGGCATGGCCTTCATCTCTTTGCGGAGGGCTTTGTAGGTGGCGCTGTCCTCGACCTGCAGGAGGGTGACGCAGGCGGTGTCGCCCTCGGCCAGCGGATAACGCTCCACACAATAGGCCTTCACGCCGGGACGGTTGGCGAAGTGCTTGTAGAGTCCCGTTTGGGCTTGCAAATTGGAGATTGTGAATTGCAGACTGAGGATTACTGCAATGAAGAGGGTTGTGCGTTTCATGACTGTTGTATTTGTTTGATATGGTTGATATTGTTCCCGATGAGGGCCATCACGTCGTCGGGGTTGCACTGGCTGTTGCAGTAGATGCCCGGAGCGGGGGTGGAGGCCTGGGCTTCGTTGCTGCGGGGCAGGAACACTATGAGCAGCACGGCGGCCACCGCTGCGGCGGGCAGGGCAATGCGGCCCACTTTTCGCAGGATGGTGGCCCCAGCTGCTCCCCTTTCCAAGGGGAGCTGTCCGAAGGACTGAGGGGTTTTCCCACTCTCTGCTCTCCGCCGGAGGGCGTTCTCTTCGTGTATGGATTCTATCAGATGGTCTATATTCATATCTCGTTCATTTTTTTCAGTTTCTCTTTGGCGCGGCCGATGCGTGTGGTGACGTTGGTTTGGCTGAGGCCGAGCATCTGCCCTATCTCGGCCGAGGAGAAGCCGTCGAGGTAGAGCCGCAGCAGGCGCTGGTCGGCCAAGGGGAGCCGCGCCATCATGGCCCGCAGGTGTGCCGCCTGTTCGCGGAGGGCGGTGTCGTCGGGCAGGTCGAAGGTCTCGAGGGGCACTGTCGTCACCTGTCGGCCCTGGTGGCGACGCCAGCTGATGGCGGTGTTCAGCGCCACGCGGTAGAGCCAGGTGATGGGCCGGTGGTCGGGCCGGTAGGTTTTCCACCCCTGCCAGAGGTGCAGCAGGATGTCCTGCCGCAGGTCCTCGCGGTCTTCCTTGACGGAACAGAACGAGCGGCACACGCGCTCGATGGCCGCCGTGTGTCGCTCGATGAGTTCTATGAAGGGGTGTTCGTCCATTGCCGTTGTTGTTTCTACACCCTTATTAAACGTCCGAAAGTGTGTTTTGTCACAATGGGCGTTTGTTTTTTTTCCGCCGGAGGCGGGGAGTATCAGTATTCGACGATGAGCACGCCGCTGACGGCCCAGTGGCTGAACATGCCCTCGACGGGCTTGCCCTGCGGGATGGCCACGGTGAGGGTGTGCTCGCGGCCGTCGGCCCAAGGCGTGAGGTCGAAGTAGACGGGCTGCGTGGCGGTGCCGGGGCACCAGCCGCTGCGCGAGAAGTCGGAGCTGCTGAGGCCGTTCCAGAAGTTGCCGCTGACGGGGTTGAGGTCGCGGTAGCAGCCGCAGTCCTGCCGCCAAGGGGTGTGGGTGAAGGCGGGCTTGCCGTCGATGAGGATGGTGTTCTGCTTGGGCACGAACTCGTCGCCCTCGCCCCAGCCGCCGTGGCCGGTGGAGATATAACGCAGTAGCACACGCTTGGCATTTTTGGGAATCCACACGCCGCCCCACGTGTTGAGTGAATCAGTAGCAAAAAGTTTGCCGTAGTTCTGCCCTGCCATCTCCAGCACGTTGCAGGTATTGAAGAGCGCGCGAATATAATGTTTCTCGCCACAACTGTCGGGCACCGTATAGTCGTTGGGGTAGGACTTGATGTCGAGGCTGACAATATGACCGCCTGCATCATAGTTGCCTATCCACACACCGATAAGCACGTCGCCCTGCAGCAGCGGGGCCAGATCGCTGACTTCCTGCCGGTAATAGGTCTCGTCGGCCCAGTCTATGCCATAGCCCGCCATGCGCTCGTTGAAGTGACCCACGCCGAAGGGGGTGAAGAATCGCATCAATTCGACTGGCGGGTCGTAGACAAACGACGAATTGAAGTATTTTTTTAGATGGCTGATACCAGAACGTACGCCTTGGTATTTTTCACCGTTGCGGTCAAAAAATAAAGGCAGGGAGTCGGGAGTGCCGTTTATGCCGTCGAAGAAGGTCGGCTCAAGGTTGTTGTTGAATCCGGGAATGACGAACACGGAACCCGTGCGATCATAAGCGTCGCCGTTGCTGCGTTGGTGTAATTCGAGGAAATGCTGGTAGTGTTCTGGCAATACAGGAAGGTGAAGCCTCTTGAGGGCCAGGGTACCTCCGGCATAGTGCAGCACCGTGTCGAAGGGGATGCTGTCACTCACATGTGCATTTTGCGCACCCCAATGCAGCTGTACGTGGTCGAAGATGCGCGTGGTGACCACGAGGCGATCCTTCATGATTCGGTCAAGCTCGCGAGGAGTGACGCGGCGCGAAGGAAGTATTATTGATGATGGACGGCAGATACCCCAATCTACTTTTTTTGCCTTGGCCAGCACCAGACGTTTCTGCCCGTTGCGGGTGAAGGAGCGCAGCACGCCCTTCGTCAGCCCGTAGTAGGGCAGCGGGTTGACATTGACGGGGGCGTTTTCGTCCATCTCGAACTCCAGCGTGTTGCTGTTGAAGGAGGTTTTCCACTTTCCGTTTTCCACTTTCCACTCCAGGTCGTTGCGCGAGAAGGCGGTGCGGTAGTAGTAGGCGCTGTCGGCGTAGTAGGCCGTCACCGTGATGCTGTCGGCGGCATAGTCGACGCTGGTCACCGTCTGGCAATAGCCCGGTATCAGCTTCCCTTCGGGTTTGGGAGTGAGTATGACGATGGAGCCGTCGGGGTTGCGCTCCACAGTGATGATGGATGTGTCGTTCCTCTCGCCGTACTCAATCTGGTGGTAGGTGAACTCGTTGGCACCCTTCGGAATCTTCACGTTCTGCGCCGTGGCCACCAGCGGCAGCAGCGCCAGCGCAACACATAAGAGTCTTTTCATTGTAGCTATCATATTGTTTTTATCTTTTTTTGTTTCTATTTCAGCGCAGCAGGAGCACCGTGCCCACCTGCTGTCTCCGGTAGTCGCCTGCCAGGCGGTAGTTGCACACATAGGCGTAGGCCTCCTGCACGCAGGGGGAGCCGTCAGGGCCACGTCCGTCCCAGGGGGCTGAGGGGTCGTCGCTGTGGTAGACCAAGAGTCCATGGCGGTTGTAGACAAACAGTTCGTATTCCACCACCTCCACCGACGCCACCATGCCGAAGCGGTTGTTGATGTCGGCTCCGGGGGTGAAGGCATTGGGGAACCACGCCGAGACGTTGCCCACAGCAAAGCGCAGCATCGTGTCGGCGCAACAGCCACGGGCGTTGCAACCCTCGGCCAGCACCCACACACTGTCGCCACTGCCCAAAGCAAAACGGTGGTTCACCCGCTGTCCTTCGGCAAGGGCGCCGTCGCTGAAGGTCCAGCGCGAGCGGACGATCTCCTCCGACTGTTCCTCGAGGGAGACCACGGGGTTGCCGAGGTCCACCACCTCGCGGTCGGCCACGACGAGCATCCGCGGCGGCGGCAGCACTTGCACCGTCAAACTGTCAGCCACAGTGCCTGACGGCGATAAAAGGTAGTAAGTGGTAGTTTCCATAGGACTTACCACCACAGTATCCCTACCCTGCTGACTGTCGAGGTTGGCATCATGCGGCGAGGAGGCCCAGCGGCAGGTGTCGGTCTGAGCGCCCTGCAGCATCAGGCTGTCGCCAAAACATAGGGTGTCGCACCCGGCCACAATCACCGGCTGCACACTGCGGGCCACCAGAAGCACCGCGTCGGCCGCGAGGCAGTAGCGCCACAGGCGGAGCTGCGAGAGCCGCGACGGCACCGTGGCATGGAAGAGAATCGTCACCGTGCTGTCCTGCCCGGTGAAGAAGGTGGCCCGCACCAGGCTGTCGGCCCACGACGGGTCGCCCGGCGCCTGATCCTGCACCCTCACCCCAACCGAGTCGGAGGCCAAAGCCTCGAGCAGATAGCGTGTCTGTGGCTCGACAGGCACCGTCAGCTGGAAAAATCCGTAGAAGGAGGTGTCCACCAACGCCCCATGGTAGATGTGGTTCACCGTGTCGATACGCTCCACCTCGAGCCGCACACGCTGCTGGCTGTCAGGCTGCAGCACCACGTAGGCATCGCGCTGTGTGCTGTCGCCCACCAGGCTGTCGGCACTCCACAGGTAACGGGTGCCCTCGCTCTCGGTCCACAGGTGAACCTCCGCCGGCTGCGTGAGGTAAAACTCCGTGCGCTCCGTCTCGATCACCGCGTCGCAGGGCATCGGCGGCAGGGGCCTGATGCTGAGCGCCAGCGAGTCCCGTTGCGGACAGCCGTAGGCGTTCAGCCCGCGGTCGTCGACGTAGGTGCCCGCCAGCGTCAGCTCGCGGCCGCCGAAGGTATAGGCCTCGCCGGGGTAGATGCTGTCCTGCCGGAAGGTGATGTCCGACGGCAGCACCGTCAGCGTCAGCACCTTCACATGGCACAGGCAGGAGTCGGGCGCGAGGTATTCGTAGCTGTGCAACACGAAGGTGCGAGTGCCGGTATCGGCCGTCTGGCCGGCCGTCAGGAAAAGGCCGTACCCCTGGTAGGGGCTGTGCTGGCAGACGGTGTCGCCGACATAGACCGTATCCGTCGACAGAGGCGGCTGGCACACGGCCGTGTCCATCACCACCCTCCGGAACATAAACTCGTAGTAAAAATTCCAGATTGGAACCAGGTTCGGCGCCGGACCGTTTGCCTTGCTGCGCAGCCGCAGGGCAAAACGGCCGCCGGCAGGAGGAGCGTCGGGCACGGGCAGACAATACTCGTGCCAGGAGGTGTCCAGCAAGTGCTGGCTTTGGATGGCGAACGTACCCGTCTGGAGGAACGATGCGTCGGGATGCGACACATCCGTCACCCACCCCACGTCGACATACGCCCAAAAGAGGTCATCCCCGGTGTAGCTTCCACCGACCCAACGTTGGAGCTTCACCGTCATCCGCACCGCCGCCGGCGTGGAGACGAACCGCGGGGCGATGAGCATGGCCGTGCCGTTGTGATGCGTATCCTTGACGGCAATCTCGGCCACCTCCCACCACTGAGTGCCGTCGTCGAGGGGAGACCAATAGCCGAACCGCCCGCGCGCCGAATAGCGGTGGTCGGGGAGGCCAGGGCTAACAGCATCGCCCCCATAGTCGAGGTAACCCGTCCAGCAGTTCTCGATATTCACCCCTTCGACCCACGGATAGACCAGCTGCTGAGGGTCTGCCGGCGGCTGGAAGCCCGTGGTCAGGTCGGTCGTGTAGGGCAACGGCAAGTCGCACTGCCCCCGCGCCAGCAGCGGCAACATTACCATGATCAGTATCCAGATTCTATTCATAACGCTTACTGTTTTTCTATGTACCCGACAGGGATCATCCCCTTACCAAAGCCTTACCAACTCCTTACCAACTCCTACCAAAATATAAGAACTGTAGGAGTTGGTAGGAGGATTAGAAGCCCATGCCAAACATCTGCCAGTACTTCTCCTCGAGCTGGCGCCAGGCGTAGGTGGCGTTGTCGTAGATGCGGTAGGTGTAGTCGTTCAGCATGTCGGCGCGGCGGTCGGCGGGGAGGCCCTTGACGGCAGGCTCGAGGGTGTTGAGGCCGTCGATGGCGTCGCGCTCCAGGCGCAGCACCTCGTCCATGTGACCTTTCTTGGTGCTCTGCCAGGCGACGGTGGCGAGTTTGTTGGCCTTGCGGAACTGCCAGAGGACGGTCTGCTCGTTGTATTTCTTCTGTCCGCAGAGGTTGAAGGCTTTTGGCAGACGGGTGGTGCCGCAGAAGATGGGGATGCGGGGCGACTGGCCGGGGTTGTCGACCGACACCCAGCAGACGCCGCCCACCTCGTCGGGCAGCCAGTCGCGCAACTGGGCCACGAAGGAGTAGGAGCACCAGGCCACGCTGACCGTGCGCTTGAAGTCGATGGTGCCGGGGGCAACGAAGTTGAGCATGCGCTGCATGTTGCCGCCGAGCCAGGGGTTGGCCACGGGGCTGAGGATGGTGTCCTTGTACTTGCTGCCGTCCTTGCGCTTGCGTTCAACCACCTGCTTGAGTTTGCGGGTCATGTCCATGTCGGTGCCTTCGTAGGTGGAGCGGAGCAGGGCCATGACGTCGGTGACGTTGACGTTCTTGTCGGGCTTGACGCTGAAGGGCAGCTCGGCCATGTCCATAGTGAAGTGCTGCGAGGGGGCGAGGGCGTTGAAGATGAACCACTCGCGCTCGCGGAAGTTCTTGCCCTGGGCGTAGTCGTCGTTGAAGGCTTTCCAGAAGAGGAACTCGCTCTTGCCGTCCCAGAGTTTGTATTTCTTGGCCACGGCCTCGACGTTGTCGGAGCACATGAAGTAGTCGGGGTTCTCGCGCTGCAGGCGGCCGATGCGGGCAATGTTGCAGCTGACGGCCACGTGGTCGTCCGGCACACGCTGTGCCACCCAGATGCCGCCGATTTTCTTCGGGCCCTCGCCGAGGATTTCCATCTGCCACACCTCGTGGCGGTCGGCGATGGTGATGCACTCGCCGCCGTCGCCGTAGCCGTACTGGCGGATGAGATCGGCGATGAGGCGTATGGCCTCGCGGGCCGTGGTGCAGCGCTGGAGGGCTATGCGCTCAAGTTCCTCGATGAGGAACATGCCGTTCTTGTTGCGCAGCGTGTCGGGGCCGCCGAAGGTGCTCTCGCCGATGGCCAGCTGGCGCTCGTTGAGGCAGGGGTAGGCGGTGTTGAGGTAGGCGTAGGTGGCAGCGGCCTGGGGGATGGTGCCGGCCTGGCTGACGCCGGTGGTGTCGGTGGGATAGGAGGTGTGCAGGGTGCCCTTGCGGATGGCCGTGGTGGCACCGGCGGCATACTTGGCGGCGGGCTCGATGGTCATCCAGGTGCGGTAGCGGCCGTCGCAGGTGTGCGAGGTGATGACGCTGCCGTCGGCCGAGGCACGTTTGCCCACCATGATGGAAGTGCAGGATTCACGTTGGCTCTCCTGGGCGCTGATATTAAGCGTGAGAGCCAGAAACAACAGATATACAAGTCTTTTCATTGTTCGATACGTTTTTTTTAGTCGAGTCTGCTTTCTACGACGCTCCAGTCTACAATCTGCCAGAGGGCGGTGAGGTAGTCGGCGCGGCGATTCTGATAGTCAAGGTAGTAGGCATGTTCCCACACGTCGAAGGTCAGCAGGGGGCGGAGACCCATGGTGACGGGGTTCTCGGCGTTCTTGTGCTGGGTGATGACGAGTTTGCCGTCCCTGTCAACCGAGAGCCACACCCAACCGCTGCCGAAGAGCGTGGCACCCTTCTGCTCGAACTCTTTCTTAAAGGCATCCATGCTGCCAAAGTTTTTTTCAATCAAGGATGTGAGCTTGGCACTGGCAGGCTTAAGGGTTGGGGAAAACTGCTCGAAATACATGGTGTGGTTCAACACCTGGCCGGCGTTGTTGAACATGCCTCCTTCGGACTTGCATACGATTTCCTTCAGACTCTTGCCCTCAAAACCACTGCCAGGCAAAGCTTTGTTCAGGTTATCCACATAGGCTTTAAGATGCTTTCCGTGGTGGAAACCAAGCGTCTGTGCGCTGATTACGTTTCCCAACGCGCTATAAGGCAACTCCATCATGACAAACTGTCCGTTGACAGGCATAATCTCTTTCATTATGTTACAAATTTAATTATTAATAAATATAAATAATTTCAGACTGCAAAGATACAAACTTTCAGCGACGTGGCAAAATATTTTTCAATGGCCACCAGAAAGATTTATCCTACCAGCCGCATAAAGCACCACGAACAAAAAAAAAGAATAAAGCTCAAGGATAAAACAAAAAAAAGGGAACCGAGTTCGGTTCCCTTAGAAAGATTGGCGGCGACCTACTTTTCCACAAACAAGTGCAGTATCATCGGCGATGCGGGGCTTAACTTCTCTGTTCGGAATGGGAAGAGGTGGACACCCGCTCCATAGCCACCAAAATAATGGTCTGT
>Ga0256405_10000867_pt1 | contig 91727 bp, 89 predicted proteins | sample RumenRJG_02DNA_FD_189096 | JGI IMG/M metagenome (GOLD analysis project Ga0256405, IMG submission 189096) | Bovine rumen microbial communities from Lethbridge, Alberta, Canada - RJG_02 | ecosystem: Host-associated > Mammals > Digestive system > Stomach > Rumen | place: Canada: Alberta...
TAATCATCCAAAACTTGTTGTTTGAACGATTGAGAATAACGATTTAGTGTTCGCTTCATAAAACTAAAATCTTAAAATTTGACACTTTTTATCAGTTTTATGAGTAAACCTATTTCAGTATAAGACAATTATAAAACAATCGTAAATGTGAGAATGAGTTTAAGTAAATAATGAAGGCGACAAATGCAACTGCATGAGTCGTTTCCTTTTAAAGAAGAAGATATAAAATCAGACGTTATGAAACATCTGTATATCATAGGTAACGGATTTGATAGGCATCATAATATTCAAAGTGGATTTGATCAGTTTGCAGAGTGGCTTGAGAAGGAGCACCCGGATTTGTTTTTCTATATGGAGTTCATGTATCAGATTGATGATGTAGATCTATGGAAGGATTTTGAGCACTTATTAGGAGAACTGAATGTACGACTACATGCAGAGCGGATTGCGGACGAACACTTTCCGAGGAAGGAAAAATTAGAAGAATGCAGTGATAGAGAATTTGATGAACTAAAATGGAGGTATGAGACATCACCGGACGAAGCAAAAGATGTGTTTGAAGCGTTCTTTGGAACTATACGTGAAACATTTGCAGAATGGGTCCAGCAGATGGGTGAACCGGACATAACGCAGCAGATGCCGATATACAAGAAAGACAGTTATTTTATTACATTCAATTATACAGACACATTGCAGACGCTTTATCGAATTCCTATCGAGCAAATATTATATATTCATGGCAATGCGAAGCAAGGAGATGATTTGATTCTGGGACATGGATTGTCAAAAGGGGAGATTGAAGACCGATGCATTTTAGAACCTCCAGAAGAAGCCGATACACCGGAGAAGATAGAGGCCTTCTATCGAAATCAAGGCGACTGTATTATAGATGAGACATTAACAGAGGTGTGTAATCAACTCGCAAATCAGGCCAAACCGGTAGGCGAACTGTTACTGAAATTAGAACGCAATTTGCCTCTATGTGAAGAGTTGCATGAGATTCATATATGGGGATTTTCTTTCTCGGATATTGATATGCCTTATATTGATCTGATCAAATCGAAAGTCGATTCGTATAATGTCTTATGGGAGGTGTCCTATTTCGATGATGCAGATGAGGCAAAATTCCGAAAAATATTGGTAGATAGCGGTGTGCCTGACGATAGAATCATTACGACCAAACTGGCGAATATCAAGCGCCTTTTTGGAAGTAAAAGCCTCTTTTGAACGATAGATGAAATTGAAAGGTTTCTTTTCCATTTTTCACGATTAATAAATGCCCAATCGCCCTTTTAGATTTGAATCTAAGAGATTTGCGCGACTATAGGCTTTTTACTTGTATTAATACTGAATTATTTGTACTTTGCAATCGAAAATGATAATTGGGGTATGCCAATATGACAGTTGTGTGTGATTGGCATGGAAATTGATAGACTTTTAATATGTGAATTATCACCCAGAAACTTGCTATATCTGGATAAAGAAGCGGGTAGTAAGCTGAACTATCAGAGAATAGGGTTATCATTAAATTATGACAGACATGACGGTACATAATTTAAATGGCACAGCAGATAACGAACCTGGAGCTCCCTTTGGTTCATGGATTGCGTATTGGAGATATCACAAAGGTAAAGAACCCAAATACTGTCCAAGATGTGGAAAACTTCTTGATGATCCTGTAGGTGCCCATGTGCAAAAGGACAAGATTTATTATGATAGATCTTGGTATATTGTTCCTATCTGCAGGGGATGCAACAATGCGAATACATCATTTAATGTGAATGCTAGTTTGTTGCTGAGTGCTACTTTGTGATTGAGCGAAGGTGAAATGTCTTTTCGCCGATGTGATTTGGTAACGACATTGATTAAGCTTTGATTCGTCTTAGAATGATTCTTTTTGCAGCAGCGACAATGAATCGCTGCTGTTTTTGTGTAAAGTTATTACAAAAATGAAAAAAATCGTAGAATTTCCTTCTTATGCTTGCGTATATGGGATTTTTTTTGTAATTTTGCAGTCGTTTGTTATGCGCATATATGAGTGTTAGCGAGCATGCGCATAAGAATCGAAGGCTTAAAAATTAAAATGTATGAGCAAAAGAGTTTATATAAGTGCAGATTATTCTCCTGAGGATGGAGATCGTAGTGTAGTAAATGAATTACATAAATGGGGAAATGACAATCTTCATAAGGTGGATTATTGTGACACGGCACAAGTTGTGTCGGGTAGTGTTGCTGATGATCCAGATTGCCGTGCTTGCGATTTGAAAGCGGAATTCAATAGGCAAATCAATGCTTCGTCAGCTGTGCTATTCATTATAGGCGACAAGACAGCGAGTCGTACAGCAGGAAGCTCATGCAAGCGAATTTCCGAAGGAGAAGGTTGTCTATGCACTCCTTACAAGCAGAATGCAAACGGTACAACCATATGCAAAATTAAGGGAGCAACAGTGACTCCGGGACCTTATGATAATGTTGGGAGCATTAATTCATTTTCCTACCTGAAACATGAGTTTGAGCAAGCAAAGAAGAAAGGGAAAACTATTATTATAGTGTATAACTCTCTCAACAAGCAACCTAAGTGGCTACCTTCCTACATGAGTGATTATGCAGATGAGGCACATCCATTTTGGAAATATAATGCGTTAGGGAATAAAGTCGGTGATTACACATATATCAAGAAGGCACTCGGGTATGAGTAAAATCAAGAAAATATTCACAAATACAGGAAGCACATCGGCATATGCGCTAATGTCGGCTATCTTGGCCCTTGTGCCAGAAGAACTGTTCACAAACGGTATTTTCCAATGTGATTGGCCATTGATGATAATTGTTATTGTGAACCGAATCATAGTATTTGTGGTTATTTTTGCATTTGCCAACTTAATCTATTATTGCTGCAAAAAGTATAGAAAATCAGTATCCATTACAAGAAAGAATGTTTCAATATCTATCGAGTATGGAAATATATTTGAGGTGACAAAAGGCAAGAAAGTGATAAACTTCGATGAATGCTTTAATACAAAGGTAGGTCAAATGCCTGGTGATATCAAGCCGGATTCTATATGCGGACAATATCTTGCGAAATATCCGATTGAAGACATGCAAAATTTGCTTCAACCAGCAGATATACACCCCGTAGGTGTCTCAAAATATAATAAACAGCCGAAATATAAATTAGGCACGATTATGCCAAGAGATAATTTCTTTTTGATGGCATTCACGGAGTTGGATAAAGATGGTTTGAGTCGAATGACATATGAGCATTATCTGGATTGCTTGGATTTTCTATGGCAAGAGATAGACAAATATCATGGAACAGAGGATGTGTATATCCCTATTATAGGCTCCAAGATAACACGGTTGGATAAGGAATTGTCGCAACAAGAATTATTAGATGTGATGATAGCATCATACCGTCTTAGTCCTCACAAATTGAAGAATCCTCACACTTTGCATATCGTCTGTAAGGAGCGTGATGGTTTTACTTTGAATGATATATGGGGCGTCAAATAATGCCCCTAATCCCTAATAGCTAAACCCTAAACGCTAAACGAAACAAATGAAAAAATACAACTACAAAGATTTAGACTTATATAAAGCAGCCAAAGATCTGGTTCTAAGCGTCTATGCTCTGCTCCGTAAATTTCCAAAAGAGGAGCAGTATGCCCTCTGCGATCAACTCCGCAGAGCCGTAATCTCTATTCCGTCTAATCTTGCAGAGGGTAGCGGTAGGACATCGGCTAAAGATCAAGCACATTTCTTTGAAATGGCTTTTGGGTCTTTGATGGAGGTAGAGTGTCAGTTAGACATAGCATGTGATTTAGGCTATATGTCCCATGATGAGTTAGAATCATTAAACGAACAGATAGCTCGCGTTGCTGCGATGCTATCAGGCATGCGTCGTAAGCTATTAGGAGAAAATTCGCTAATTCGTTAATTCGCTAACTCGTTAAACGAAAAAAGCAAATAATTGCCATTTTAGATTAAAAATCTAAGTTTTTAAAGCAATTATTTGCTTTTTGTTTGCGTATCTCATTTTTTTTTTGTACCTTTGCACCCAAATTTGTTGTGCGCATGTGGAAGCGCATACGCATACACGTAAAACAATGTAAAGATGATCGACGAAAGGAAAATATCAGAAGTATGGGAGAATGCACGCACAGTAGATGGCGTAGATTCTTCATTGTACCGTAAAGATCCGTGTGGCGCTTGGATAGCTCGGAATAAATATGGCATCCGGGATAGCAAGCTTGGATGGGAGGTTGATCATGTGATCCCAAAAGCTCTTTTAGAGTCTTTGAGATTCTCTGAGGAAGAGATAGATGATCCTATCAATTTGCGTGCCATGCATTGGCAGAACAATGCGAGTAAGGGGGATGATTATCCGTCTTATATTTCTGTGATATCGGCTAAAGATTTGGATAATGTCTATCACGAAGAGAGTAGGAAAATCAATCCTACACTAAGAGCCGATTTAAATAATTTTTATCATATAAACTTGTAAGAGTATGCTTCAACGCTTTCAAATCACCAACTTATTTAACCTCTATTCCTATGATTTGAATTTGTCGAACGAATCAGAGGATAATATTCGTTTCATAACCGGTCCGAATGGATATGGAAAAACAACCATATTGCGCTTCATCAGTGCTATCTATCAAATGGACTTATCTCCGCTTTTTGATAGAAATAATCCATTTGAGAAATTGATTATGACTATAGATGATGCAGTATTGGCTATTGAGCGGGTTGTAAGAATTAAAGCTGTTCGTATAGAAGATGGAGATGAGGGGTTGGATGAAGAGGTGGTTCTATACTGCACATTTAAGACTCAGGAGCAGGAGGAACATTTTGATGTTCCCGAAGATAAGGCATCTACACCTAGCCATATGGGATTCAACTTCCAGTTGTTCTTTATGTCGCATAGAAGCCATTTTATTACAGATAAGCGTATCTTGCTGACGAATGATGATTTACAGAATGCTCAAAATGATACAAATGATGAAAAGCCGGTATCTCCAATTATGAAAAGAGCTCGTGCTTTTGCTAATGAGTTGAAACGAAATGTTGTAACCTCCCGAGTTCGTTGGGAAAAAGGTGAAGCTATGCCGGAGGATGAATATTATGCAAAGAGTAGAGAGTTGGAAGAGAAAATCCTCAGATTGCAAAAGTATCATTTAGTAGAGGGGGATGTGTTGGCATCTGCTGACTATAGCGAAGAAAGTCTGCGTCCGTATCTCTCCATTAATCTATTGCGGCTTGAGCAATCGGTAAAGAAAGCGGAATCATTCTTGGAGCGAGTTGAGATGTTTGACCGTATTATTGCCGGGTTTGATTTTGCAGATAAGATATTTGAAATTAATCCGAACTCCAAGGAAGAGGACTCCGGCTTAAAGACCGGATTCCGGTTTATCCTGCAAGATGCAGACAAAACAAAAATACTGAATGATAAGCTTTCTTCAGGTGAAACACATTTGGTTGTGATGTTCTACGATTTGTTGTTTAAAGCATCAATGGACGAAATGCTGTTCCTTATTGATGAACCGGAGTTGTCCTTCCATCTTGCATGGCAGAAGAATTTCTTGGATATCCTTCGAGATGTGTGTCGTTTGCGCAAACTGCAGTGTGTATTAGCAACGCACTCCACGGATATGTTTGCTTCCGATTTTGATATAACGGCTGATTTGTTTGAATCCAGAATAGAGGAATAATTATGCAAGAAGCACTTCGACAATCAGCAGTTTCATCCGAGTATAAGCGCATAGTCGCTCATATACTTCAGGCTATTAAAACTCGTCTGAAGAAGGATTCCGTTTGGTGCGTGGTGGAAGGTCCAGAAGATAGAAAGGTGTATAGAAAACTATTTAAGCGCGAAGTTAATGTGGAGATAGCAGCCATTAAAAGTCTTACCAATCCGGATGTTGAGATTAATGGTTGCGAGGCTGTGGAAAAAGTGGTGGCAGGAATGTTGAATACCAACACAACGCAGTATATCTTTGGGATTCGCGATACGGATTATACATGCTTTACTGGTACGTACCAATGTCCGCAGAACATCTTTCTGACAGACGGACGCGATCTGGAAATGATGTTGATTAAATCGCAAGAGGTAAGAAATGCGCTTGCTGCTTTAGCAACCCGTGTGCCGGATACCTTGGATAAGGCATGTACTATAACACGTGAAATAGGGTATGTGCGAATATTTAATGATTGTAACCGGCAATACGGATATGCTGTGAACGATATCCATAGATGTGATAGATTGTGGGATCAAAGAAGCAATAATTTCTGTGCCGGTTATGCTACATATGTATGGGATGCATACAACGAGCAGGGAACTCAGCGCATACAAAAATCATCTTTAACTACATTGATTCGGCAGAAACAGTTAGCTTCAAAGCCGAATGAAGATATATGTCAAGGGCATGATACCATGCGCTTGTTTACTTACATTTGTAGCAATGGTGCCAAGGATTTTGAATATCAAGTAGAGTCAGCATGGTATAATCATTATTCTATGTCGGATTTTGAGCAAACATCATTGTACCGAGACATATCCGGTTGGGCAAGTCATAAAGGGGTGGTTGTGTTTTGATTTATAAGTGTTTTACATGAAGAATATTAGGAATTTAGATATTTGACAATATGACAATTTCGGATTTACATAATCGTGCCATTATTCTGGCCGATAAAGCAAATGCAGAAATGCAATCGGGTAATTTGGAACATGCTTTGAGTTTATATAGAGAGTGTGAACAGGTGGTATGCATGGCATTAGCTCAAGACGATATTCATTCCGAAGTAGCCGAAGAACTGCGTAATCTATATGAAGATGCCAACTTTTATCGACATTTGCGTCTTGGAGATGGAGTGGTTTTGAATGATAACGAAATACAATTGTCTATATCTGGGAAAGGAGTAGGGGTTGGTATGGCTCGAGAAGAAGATATAGTTCAACGCATACAAGTTATCAAACAATTATCTACAAGAACGTTCGAAAGAGGTTTTGGTAAAACATTCCGTAAGAAGGGTGCCCCATCGAAAGAGATCCAATCGTTATGTAAAACGTTTTGGTCTGTCCCACGCGCAGGTAGTTTTGCAATTAATCTTCGTATAGGATTAGATGCACAAACAAGAATACCTAATATTCAAAGTGCAACTACTGCCTTCATTGACGATATGTTTGAAAATGTAGAACTTGCTAATTCAGGGAATATTGTGAAACTTAGTGAGAAAATACAGGATCCGGACTATTTACTCAATATGGTTGGACTGGCTAAAGAACTTGCTCCGGATGGAGAAGATGTTAAACAGGTGGGACTAACTTGCGTGAGAGATGGTATCGAGCGTAGCGTTGGTCTAACAAGAAAAAAGGACGCATATAACCCAATGGTAGAACGTGCTGTTGAGATGGTTGCTTCCTCTGTCGAAGTAATTGATGACCAGCCAATAAAGCAAAATTTAAGCGGATTGCTCATGGCTGCCGATTCAGAAGAAAATGTGGTTCGTATAGCAAATGGCAAAAAGAAAACAAGAATAATTGTTCCTGATGGGTTATCTGACATTGTTCGCAAGTATTTTGGTGAACATGTTGTGATAACAACTATGAAGCAGAACAAAACATTTACACTTGTAGCAATTGATACCATAAAAACAATTTAATACTGAACAGAAAATGAGTTTACCAGTTCCTGCAGGAATGCAACCAATATTACAAGCAGCTATAGTGCTGTCACCAACTACTCCGCAACGGGTTTTGATTCCAGATGAAGTTGAGGGGGATATGACTTTTACATTTCAGTTGTGTTCGGACGTAACGGATCCAGAGTCATACACCAAATTAAATATTATCGACGATTTTCATGCGGAGATCCAGATATATAATGCTAATCCACAGTTATCAGTTAGGCCGACAGAATTAATAAGCGCAGGTACATATAAGAGAGATTATGCATTATATACGACCTATGAACTAAATCGCGAAGAGGTTGATGGGAAAAGAAAATGTTTAGTTGGATTTTATACTGAAAGGATAGATCATGGCAGTAAAGACTAATACAAATAAGGTCCTAAATACCTACGATCGAACTCAAAGTATAGAGGTAAGAACTACATGGGATAGACTATATGTAAAATTAGATCCGCATGTTAAGGCATTGAGTAAAGAACGCGGTTGGGTGAGCGCTTTGAGTTTTGTGATTACAATCATATTGGCATTGTGTACATCAGATTTTAAACCATTTATAGGAATGTCTGCTGACACAATAAAGGCTTTATTTATAATGGTGCTTATTATTTCTGTAGTCTATCTTATCTATGCTATAGTTAATGCAGTTAAGTGTAGAAAGGAGACCTTGCCATATATTGTAGATGATGTATTTGAGGATATGACATACAAAGTTATAAGTGAAGAGCAGACTGACCAGAATTCTAATTGTCCAGAGAAATAATATGACAATTACCTGCAGAGACTCTAACCATTACAATAATATGAACGAACAACAAAACAAAAAATCCACTTGGGCGCTATGCCTCTCCATTGCAGCTATATTGCTTTGCCTACTGGTGTTTGCATTGTGGGCATTGGAGGTGATGCCGCATAGTGTGGTTACGGTAGATAGTTTCATCGGGGCATGTGTGGCGTTGTTAGGCGTGATTGTGACTGTGGCTGTGGGATGGCAGATCTATAATGCTATTGAGATGAAAGAGAAAATAGCAGAGATAGACCGGTTGCAACAACAGCAAGAAGGGCAAGAGCATCGGATGGAGCAGATGTATTGCAACGCCAGCAGGGTTGTGGGGTATGCAATGGCAGCCATAGCAGAGAACAGACATGACAATGCTAATGTAATGCGTTGGTTGCTATCCTCGTTTAAATTTTCATTACTTCAGGATGTCCCACAAGATATTAACGACATGCTTTTAGATATGCAAGACTTTGTAAAAGTTATGCCTGATAATGCGTCGATTTCGAAGTCTGGTTTGACAGAAATAGTCGATCACGATAAAGAAATCCGGAATAATCCACTATATAAAATATTTGCGAATAAGTACGAGCCGATTTTAGAAGAGTTCGCAAAGAAAATCAAGGTGGAGGAGTGAAAAAAAATCGCGCCGCATGGGAGCGGCGAAGAACTTCCATCAACGCTAACTCGTTAATTTGTTATGACAAAAAAATACAACTATAAAGACTTAGACTTATATAAAGCATCAAAAGACCTTGTTCTAAGCGTCTATGCTCTGCTCCGTAAATTTCCAAAAGAGGAGCAGTATGCCCTCTGCGATCAACTCCGCAGAGCGGTTATTTCTATCCCTTCTAACGTAGCCGAAGGTTTGGGACGTGTTTCTACTAAAGAGCAAATTCATTTCTTGGAGATAGCATATGGCTCGTTAAGAGAGGTGGATTGCCAATTAGATATTGCCAAGGAATTGGCTTATATCTCTGATGACGAACTGTCGGATGTTGAAAAACAGATAGAGAAAGTAGCTGCGTTAATTGCCGGAATGCGCAAACAGCGCTCCGCGTCTCTAAACGCTAAACACTAAACGCTAAACGTATTCATGCAACAGCAAAATAACAACACATATAATCAACCGCCGATGGCGCTGGGGATGCCGCCGCAGATGGGACCTGCGCGTCCGAGAGGATGGCGAGATCGATGGATGCAACGTTTAGGCATGAATGTGGCTTCGGCGCCACTGCGAAAAGGAGAGTTGACGATACCAAACTGGTTGACAGGGAAAGCAATGGTGTTTTTTTTCATTGCTATGTTTGTGTGCTGGTTCGCCTTCGGACATGTACCAAGTTTCGATCTATGGATAGTAGCTTGTATTACCGTAGTTTTATTCTTCTATGGAGGGAATGCTCTCAGTAAAAGTGGGGAGCATAAGAAAGAAAAAGCATTCTTAAAGAATGTCTTTATCGCAGGATTCATAATACGCTTTATATGGGTAATGTATAATGTATACAAAATATGAGAATACTACATTTTTCGGATGTGCATCTGGATGTACGTAATACGGATGTCGTACGTCAGACGATGGAGAGGATGATTGCCTCTATAAAGAGATACCACGGGGAATTGGTAACCTTTGATTTGGTAGTTTTCAGTGGCGATATGATTGATAGAGGAGGATTGGATGAGTCGCAAAATGTGGTAATTGCAGTTCAGGATGGATTGGATGTATTTCGGGATTTGGTGATACAGCCGATATGCACGGCATTTAATTTGAAACCCGATCACTTCATCGTGACTATGGGTAACCATGATGCCGATTGGAAACCGGTCAGTGACGATGTTAAGAATAAGATACGGGAATTGCGCAAAAAAGATGGGGCTATCTATAATTTTTATAGAGACAACATCGTAAACGATCATGCATCGTGGATACAAGCATTTAATCAATTCCGAGATTCGTTGTACACCACCGTTGAATATAATAGTAATCCAGCTTTTGCAAATATCATATATACAATAAGGGGGAAGAAAGTAGGTGTATCTATCTTGAATTCAGCATGGGGTTCCCTGCCGGGAGAAGAGGTTGTGTATTTGGAACGTGCGCAGATTGCAGATTCGAGAGATTACTTGCAAAAGAGAGGATGTGACTATAGGATTTGCGTGATGCATAATCCGTATCATAGTCTATGCGAACAGGAATTGGTAGCGGTAAGGAAAATGATAATGAAGAATTATGATGCTTGTTTCACCGGTCATACCCATCAGCCGGATGGATTAGGGTTAGCAAATGAAAATCATATCTGCTACCTAAGTACCGCGAATAAAATCAGTTCCGCCGATCGCGATGTTAAGGAACATGATCGCAGATATACAAACGGGTTTGTGGTGTTTGAGGATGATGGAGAGAAATACCGCGTAGCCAGATATGTATATAACGAGAGTTATGAATTTGAGTTACAAGGTGGTGTTGAAGAGACTCGAAAAAGTCCGCAACGATATGTGAACAACATATCTGCATTGTTTGAATTAAGCGATGAGTTGCGTACAACAGATTTCAGATTCCTAACAAGTGAGCGGTTGAATGAGATTAAAGAAGATTTAAGAGGAGATAAATACCAATTTATACGATTATCCGCGTTGTCAGGTTTTGGTAAGACACGTTTGATATATGAGACTTTCTTAGAGCAGCAAGCCGATTTAATAAAACCAGAGGCATATACCTATTATTGTGAGTCCTATCCGGATACCAAATTGGTGTTTAATGAGATTAAGGCGATTGTAAAATGCAATGCAAGTAAGCAAGGGTTGATCATCTTAGACAACTGCAAAAGATCGCTAATGTCTAATGTGGTTGAATTTATGCGTGGTGAAGACACGAGGATGCGTTTGATCGCAATAGATAACAATCCTTATGACAATGCAGATGTGTCGCCTTATTTCCATCAAATTATAGTTGAACCGGATGTGATTCGAGATAGCGTAAATACATATATCGATGAACAATTGTCGTTGCCGGACTATTTTGAGAGGAAGGAAGATGTTAAAACGTTGGCAGACGGATCTCCATATATGGCATATCGACTGATAGAGAAACTGCGCGAGAGCGGTTCGGTAGGAATCGGTAGTATTCGAGACCTTATAATGGATATGCTTGATGTGGAAGACAAGGAGGAAGCAGACGAATACCAACGAGCATTGCAAGCGATGGCTTTATTTCAACCAATGCCTACTGAAGAAGGTAATAAAGAAGCATACGATTTTATAGTAGGCAATACGTTGATTACACATCTTAAAGGTACAGAAATGAAGTATCGCCAAGATGTGTTTCAACGCGTATTAAGGCGGTATGAAAAGACTCTAATTGATAAAGAGAAAGATTGGTTAGTAGTTCGGCCGTACCCATTAGCGATATGGTTGATACAGGAGTGGTTTGAGATTGTGCATAGTGAGAAGGAGTTTGTCGAATTGATAGAATCCATTGAACAACAACCGGACAGTGTTAAAAATACATTGCCCGATAGCCTATTTAGACGTATCAATTCCATGCAGGAGAGCATCCCAGCAAAGCAACTTGCTGATAAACTCTTTGATAAATATGGCCCTTTTTGTAGCGAGAAAGTAGTATGTTCTGATATGGGCTCACGGCTCTTTCTCGCTATGGCAACGGTGAACCCAGAGAAAGTGGCTGCGTGTATGCTCTATCTATTCCGAGAAAAAGATGCGGAATGGATTCGCGCAAATGTATCGGATGAAGTTCATCAATCGTTGATGCGGACGCTGAAGAAATTGTGTTTCGCAAAAGAAAGCTATGATGATGCGGTACAGGTGATGGCTCAATTTGTAGAGTCGGGACATGACTATTGGTCGAACAACTCGCGCAATGATATGACGCAATTATTCCCCATTATATTAGCGGATACAGAAGTAGAACTGTCGAGGCGAGTCGATACATTGGCTATGTTATGGGCGAAGGGGTATAAAAATCTTGCACTATCATGTCTAACTGTGGCATTCAAGAACGGATCGTTTATGCGAATGGGGGGTGCGGAAACCTTCGGATGGCGCCACAGAGATTCCTTTGCACCTACAACACGGCAGATATATGAGTATTGGGACAGCTGTCTGCAATTGTTATGGAAATGGTATAAGGAAGATGCATCGATTTTGCCAAGTATAAAAGAGTTGGCAGAAACACGTGTGCCGGATTGGCGATCATTCTTCTTAACGAAACGGTATTTATTCCCGATAATAGACGTTGTTGCACCGCAATTGGGGTGGCAATGGAATACGATGTATGAGTTACTGCTCCAATCATTGCGATTCCACGTAGAAGAGTATAGTGGTGAAGAAAAGGCAGTTATCAATGCGTATATAGAAAAATTGTCTCCTAATATTTTCGCAGATCAGCTATTATATGCAGGAAGAAAAGTTTTCGATTATGAGGGTAAAGACAAAGATATGTATGCGCGAGCGCATGAGGTATTAATGCCTATGGCAGAGCGGTTCGTCAACGAAAAGATATATGCCAGCCAAGCAGAAGTGAAAGCATTGATAGATATGCAAAGCGGAGATAGCTTATTTATGAAGGAGCTAAAAGAACTAATGTCAGATGAGGCTTTACAAACGCTATTGGATATCGTGTGGACTATCGTAGAAGAGCGAAAAGATGAGTTTGTTTCGCCATTCTTCAATGGCATATTGGTGACCTACAAGCAGAATGAGCAAGTGCGGCAGTTTATAGCGCATCTGTTTGAAAGCGGATATAAGAGAGCATACGTTCGTGCAATGGCAGCGATAGAGGATGAGGGAATGAGTTCCTATCAACATCTATTAGGTCAATATAAAGCATCTACACTTAACTTTGCGCATATTAATGAGTATCTGCAATCATTGTGGGGCTTGACCCAGGAACAGATGCGTATTATATTACCAAGTTTGATGGAGATATTTGAGGATGAATATGCATCCATATTGTCTTTTGCAATGAAGCATCGGTATTGGACAAATATAATAAGCGGTGAGTTGAGCATTTATGTTAGAGAACTACTATTGAAGACACCGTGGGTTGATGAGCAGTATAGATGCAATCATGATGTGATAATGCTTGTGAAGGATTACTTGAAACAGAATAAAGAATCAGATATAGAGTTTGGCGCGGAAGTAAACAAAAAACTCATTCAGATGTTGAGCGGCAAATATGTACACAATAGTAATATCGGCGAACTATACGCTGAGTTGCTTCAAGAGCCGTACCAGGATGTGATGTGGGATGATTTTACCGAGGCATTGACGAATAATATCGGTTTCTTTATGGAGGTGCAATTTGCTATTGGTTCCGGATTTAGTTATGGGAAAGGACCGTTATTCCTGTATGTGCCGGAAGAAAAGTTGAAGGCATGGTGTGCTAAAGATAATAAGGTGATACATTATCTGGCATGCATGGCACCGGTGTTCAAGTATAATGAAGGGCAAATGGTGGATTTATCGGATTTCCTACGGTGGATGATTGATACCTACGGAGATAACGAGGATGTCGTATCAGGAATATCGTCAAATATGAACACGATGTCGTGGACAGGTTCAACGATTCCATTGCATGAAGATATCATTCGGATATTAGAGCCATATCAAAGTCATAGATTTAAACCGGTTCGCGATTGGGCAGTGCGTGAGATAGACTATCTGCGAAACGATATAGATCGTGAAAAATCACGGGATGACTATATGCGGATGCATTATGCATGATAATATAAAAAGGAGAAATTATGGATAAAACTTTGTATGTAGAACAAAAGAGCAATTATGTTGAATTTGTGAATCAATTCAGCGTTATTGCACAAAGTTACTTGGATGCGATAGATAATAACGAGAGCGTCGTAATTGATTGTCAACAAAATAATCAAATAGATGCTACCTGTTCTCAGAACCTATTCGGCAGATTGCTGATACATGAAAAGGTACCCTACGTGCTATGTAAGAATCTCAATAGTCAACCGAATGTAGTACGAGCTATCTTTGAAGGGGTATCGCGCTCATATAAAGAAGCCTATCCATCAGGAATCGAGCGCTATGGATCTCGCGTGACAATACCACAGATAGAGATGTTTGATCCATCGGGAGATAAAGTATATAGTTTGGTTAAATTATCGGATGAAGATCATGCAAGTATTAAGCGGTAAATGGTGGACAAACGGCTGGGTGTGGGGCGCTATCGGTAGTTTGATAGTCAACGTGACGTTTGGTATATTAGTTGAAGTACTCGGCTGGACGATAGAAGGCTGGGCAAAGATAACTGCGATTGCGTTAGCCGGAATAGCTACGTTTGTATCTTTCTTTTGCGGCGTGCGAGCTCATGCAAAGCAAACGCGTATTTTAGAGGAGATGGAGCCGTTGGTAAAGGATATATATCATATCGTAGTTGAGAGTAATAAAGTGAACCAAATAGGGAATGTGAATTTTACAGAAAGCGCTTGTACGAAATATGTGAAGTTAACATTGTACGCAATGTATCATGCCAATACAAACAGGAGTAGAAACCATATTAAATGCAATACGATTAGCAAGAAATTCCCTAATTTGATTATGCTGATTGTGCAATCTATCTTTGTGGCGTTTAAATCCGATGATATTATGGGGCGGATAGGTGACGACGGATGTATAGTCATTGACGTATTTAATAGGGATGTGCCTAAGGATTGTACGGATGCAAGAGCAATCATAAAATCGTATGAGCATACGACAAGTTATGAAGAAGTCAAAGAATCCATCAATAGAATAAACCGCGCATGCGGAATGAACCCAGTAAGATAAAATGTGAGAATATGAGAACGTTTTGGATGGTAGTATATTACGGCTTCGCGAAGCATTTGCCGAAGTCGACTGTGCCGGGAATAGGTAAGTTCGGAAGATGGTTGCGTGGGAAATGCGCAAGGCATCTGTTTGCTGAGTGCCAATGCGAGGATATAAACATCGAGCAAGGTGCTTACTTCGGGAACGGGAAGCATTTCCATGCGTTGGGGAATACGACGCTTGGAAAGGACTTTATATGCCACAACCGTATAGTGACGACCACGATCTCCACGAAGACGGTGGAAGAGTACACTGGCGTCAAGAAACATTGACGCATTGGAGATTGGAAAATGGAAATTGGAGATTGAAAATCGATGATTTCCGTTGCAAAATGCAGAAAAAAGTAAAATTATTCCCCATATGCTTGCATATGTGGGAATTTTTTTGTAATTTTGCAGCCGATTGTGCGCATGTGCGTGATTAGAACGAAATAAGGCAAGAATTATGGATACGAATGTTCAATATGTAAGAGGATCCGAATGGAGGAAATGGGATTTGCATATACATACCCAAGTTTCTGATGGTCATGGGACGTGTGAGGAGATTTTAAAAGAGGCAAAGAACAAAGGGGTAAGTTGTCTGGCTATCACCGATCACCATACATTTGCAAATGTAGATGTAATGAAGGCATTAGCTCCATTATATGGTATTACTATTATAGCTGGAGTTGAGTTTCGTACCGAATATGGTAGTGAGTCGGTGCATATGATAGGGTTATTCCCAGACGAGTATGAGGGAACAAAATTGACGGCAGTATTTTTGCATGATATGGTATTAAGTCAATTAGGAGTATCCAGGTCTGCCATTATAGCCAAGGGACGCGCAGAAAACCCAAGTAAAGACGATGATGCTTGTTTTAAGGCGGGCATGTTCAAGGTGCAAGTTGACTTTAAGGATGCCGCTGATTTAATACATAAATATGGAGGGTTAGTGACTGTTCATGCCGGTAAAAAATGCAATAGTATCGAGGGAATGAAGCATGACGGGAAAGGTGTACGTAATACAACGATCGAATATTCATTAGCCAGTCTGAAAGAAGAATTGTTTAGAGAAGGTTATATTGATGTTTGTGATATAACAAAGCCTAAAGATGCCGCATTTTATTTAAAAGAATTCGGAAAGCCATCCATCACCACGTCCGATGCTCATGAACTTAATGAGGTTGGAACTAATTGTTGTTGGATAAAAGCGGATCCTACTTTCTATGGCTTGCGTCAGATATTGGTAGAGCCTGATAGAGTGTCCTTTGAAGAACCAAAATTGCTTTTAAGAATACATCAGCATCCAGATAAGTTTATTTCCGAATTGCAAGTTCGAAGAATGGCGGGTGCTACAATGCCAGAGGTCTGGTTTGATAATGTTCAACTCCCCATTAACCCAGGTATGGTTGTAATTATCGGTAATAAAGGGAGTGGGAAAAGTGCAATTGCTGATATTATAGCGTTATGCGCAGATTCGACGAATGAGTATATGTCGTTTCTTACATCAAATAAATTCAGGATGACAAAGCCTTTCAATCGTTCAAAGCAGATTGAAGCATGTGTACGATGGGAGGATACTATTTTGTCTCCAATAAAAACTCTAGATATGAATGCGGATTCAACAAAACCGGAACGAGTTAAGTATATTCCGCAAAATTTTTTAGAGAATATTTGTACAACAGAGGAGGATAGTACTAAATTTGAGACCGAGTTAAAAAATATTATATTTCAGTATTTAAGTCCGGAGCATCGTTATGGTCAGAAGTCGATGGACGATGTTATTGCGTATTTAACGGAGGAAAATACTAAAGCCTGTGACTTAATTAAAGAGCAAATCGAGGATGTAAATAAGAAGATTATTGCATTAGAAGCGAAGTTGGATCCGCGATACAGACCAACGTTGCAAAATAATCTTCAATATAGGCAGGAACAATTAAGCAATGCTCAAACATCGAAACCCAAAGAAGTGGCACCACCCAATATAGAAGAGAATGCTGAAGCTCAACAAACCAAAACAAAAATTGAGCGATTAACACAAGAGGAAAAAGAGCTTCGTATTAAATTGGCTCAGCAGTTGGAATGGCTTATAGTTAAACGAAAGAGCCTACAAGATTTAATCCAGTTAAAAGGTCAACTTGATCGTTACAATGAGCAGTATTCCACTATAGAAACTCAATCATCAGCGTTATTAACTGAAAATGGATTAAAGATAGAGAATATATTTCATTTAGAGTATCATCCATCTATTCTGGAAGAAAAGATAAGGCAATTAAATTCAGAATGTATATCTATAGATAATGAGATTACAGATGAACAAAAAGGATTGAATAAACGGATAGCGGATAAAGTCGAGGAATTACAAAAAGCACAGAAAGAATTAAGCGAACCGGAGCGATTGTATCAGGAGTACTTAAAGAAGAAACAGGAGTGGGAAAAGCAGATTGAGGAAATTAATGGATCTGCAGAAAAGGAAGGTACGATTAAATACTATCAGGCACAATTGACGTATGTCGATCATCAATTAAATAATGACTTGACGCTGCTTCGTCGTGAAAGGAAAAAACTACTTCTTCGATTAATGAATAAGAAGGAGGAAGTACTTGATACGTATAACACATTATTCGCACCAGTAGTTGAGTTTACAAGGACGTATAGCTCCGAAATGAATGACTATCCGATAGAATTCGCTGCGAGTTTCTCTATAAAAAAGATAAGTGAACAATTCTTTAATTTTATCAATCAACAAACTTCCGGTTCGTTTTGCGGGAAGGAACAAGGTATGACAAGGTTGATAGATATTATTGATGCCATAGATACAGATAGCATAGAATCTATTGTAAAACTACCAGAAACGATAAGTGATAGTTTGTTGTATGATAGACGAGACCCGGCTAATGCTCAGGTAAAGAATGTGGATAGTCAGTTGCGGAAAGATTATACATGGCAAGATATATATAATTTCATCTATGGATTGGATTATGTGGTTCCATTTTTTCAATTAAAGATGAATAACAAACCACTATCTTCTTTGTCTCCAGGTGAGCGTGGTGCATTGTTGTTATTGCTATATCTGTTCATTGATATGGATGATAAACCTTTGATAATTGACCAACCGGAAGAAAATTTGGACAATGAGAGTGTGTATAAGTATCTTGTGAAATTTATACGCGCAGCTAAGATGAAGAGACAAATTATTATTGTTACTCATAACCCGAATCTGGCGGTTGTATGCGATGCAGATCAAGTTATTAGAATGAATATTGATAAACTGAATAGGAATACAGTTACGTTCGTATCGGGAGCTATTGAGAATCCTATTATTAACAAGCAAATAGTAGATGTGTTAGAAGGAACGTATCCCGCATTCCATAATCGAGATTGTAAGTACATAGAGAAGAAGTAAATGTAGCATAGCACAAATTAGGTTGTTTAACTGCATTTTTTGAGCGTGCGAGCGAGTGTACGCGCACAAAGAAGATATGATAGTAACACCGGGAAATAGGTTTAATATTGCACCAGAGACGAAACTTTGGCGATATATGAGTTTTGCAAAGTTTATTTCGATGCTCAACACCAAGCAGATGTTATATGTTCCTGCTTTCCGATTTGAAGACCCATTCGAGGGGGCTTGTGGGATAGCACAAGAGGATGCTTCCGAAAATGCTTTCGGCAAGAATAACCCATATGGCAGCAAAGAACGGAGATATACTTTCTTTAACTGTTGGCATGAAAACGAGGTGGAGTCTGAGGCTATGTGGAAGTTATATACTCGGTTTAATCCGGAAGGAGTGGCTATTCAGACTACATACAAGAGATTAAAGGAAGAAACTGCGAAATATCCATTTCTGAAAATAGGCAGAGTGTCCTATGTAGATTATTCTCAAAAGTTAAACGTTCCAGATTCGATTTTTTGGTATAAACGTAATTCTTTTGAGCATGAGAGGGAGGTACGAGTTATGACATCTCTGTCTCCTAATGACGCTACCATTGCTGAATTTGAAAAGAAAAGCCCCAAGGCTGTAATTACAAGAATGGTTCATGCTGTATCATTAGAAAATTTGATAGAGAATGTGTATGTCTCTCCTTTGGCACCAAATTGGTTTAAAGAGGTAGTGAAAGATGAGTTGAGGAATCATGGGTTAGCCATAGAGCCGATACAATCTGCATTAAATGCCAAGCCGGATTATGAAATTAAAATGTAAAATTGAAGATAAATCAAGTATAAGATGAAATTGATAGCAACAACGGAAGATGTATTCGCGGCATCACGATTACAAGTGATGATAAAGCAAGCACTACAGGGTAACGATCAGACAGAGTCGACCATTGAGATGTGGGCCTATACCCGCTCAAGAGATAATTACGACATCATCTACCATGATGCAAAACAGTATGTGGATGATCCAGAGAAAAATGTGATTTTTAGAATGGAATTAGACGGATGTAATTTGGTATTTCAAACGGCCCATTGGGTGAATAAACCAACTCCTACGCGAGAGATGGATAGTTTGCATACCGGAAGATTGTTGGAGATGTTGCTATCTCATTTCTCGCGTTACATCTCTCAAGTGTCGGTGTCAAATTTCAACTATTGATGTTTTATGGACGCGAATATCATAATAGTAAACCAGAGTAGTGGCAATAGTTTGCTTCAGGAAGCCTTTGATAATCTCGATGGTTATTTGCAGAATATAACAAGTCTGAGAGACGCGTTTTATTGCAACGAAGAGGCATTGTCTCAACACTTGTCTCGCCAACGAGAGGAATATAATGCTATGCACGAAAGATGTACCATCACAGAGACAGATGGTGCGAAAATAATTTCTGTGCCCAATGCAGAAATATATTTATACAAGAAATTGCAAAAGAATGTCTTGCGTGCGGTACGAGCAACCGAGTTAATACCTCCTTGTTATTTAGCTGCTTTGATGTCATCATATGATGCATTCTTCGGGGGAATCATCAGGTCCTTTTATAATATTTGTCCAGATAAGTTACGAGATAGCGAGAAAACATTCACGTATAAAGATCTGGAAAATCTTCAATCTTTGAAGGATGTGAAGAAATCTATCATAGATAAAAAGATTGATACAGAATTGCGCGAGTCACACATTGAGCAACTTAATTGGCTGGCAGGACAATTAGAGGTATCAACCTTAACGGAGTTCAATGGCTTCAGTGACTTTGTAGAAATAACACAAAGGCGTAATTTGTTTGTGCATGCGGACGGAATAGTGTCCGATCAATATATTAAAGTTTGTCAAAATCACAAAGCCTTAGATGAGAATATTCAGGCGGGAGCAAAATTAGATGTTTCTAGAGAGTATTTCGAGAAGGCATATCATGTGCTATACCGTATTGGAATTATGTTAACCTTTACGATGTTGAATATCTTATTCAAAAAAGGTGATGAGGAAGTAAAGGTTGAGATAGACGAGAAACTGATAGAGTACATCTATTATATGATCTATGCAGAGCAGTATGCGGATGCTGTTATTGTATCCAATTTTGCTCTTGGAAAAAGCTTTAAGCATAATCAGATCAATCGTGTATATTATGCATTGAATTTAGCACAATCACACAAGTGGCTTGGAGACGAAGGTGAGTGTAAGAAGGCTCTCAAGCAGATAGACTGGACAGCATGCCTACATGAACTGCAATTGCCGAAACATGTTCTTCTCGGAGACTACAAGAGTGCATATGCGTGTATGGATCGTATAGGGAAAAATAACAAGATTATTTCGCCAGCGGCATATAGAGAATGGCCTATTTTTAAAGAGCTGCGCGAGGAAGAGCAATTTAAACAAGCGTACGAGAAGATATTCGGAGAGCCATTTGTTTCTACTGTCAAAGTGGTGGTAGAGAAGTATGCATCGCCTAGCGAAGAAACCAAAGTGCGTGATGACTCTGAGGAATAATATTTGAAATATTGTAGTCGTATGAAGAAAAGGACGATTTTTTATGATTTCAGAAAAGGCATAGATTTCGACTTGCCATCAAGACGGATGCTGGAAAGACGTCTTGGCGATTACGATGCATTGGCAGAATATACCATATGCGCAGTAAGAGATATTGGTCATAATATTTCAAGTAGTGCGAATAAAAAATCATTCTTTAGAGAAAAGCTTAAGCAGCACAAAGTTAATATGGGAAGTTATGTGGATTATCCACTAAAGGAGCGAGATTTGTGCATGCTGTTTATGGTTAATACAACTGCAATGCTGAATGAGTTTATTGATATGTACGCGAGAGACATTCGTTCATTGATTAATCCTGCTTTTGTGTTACCGGGCGATATGGGATTAAGTAAATTGGACAAATTATTATTGGCATTCGAGCGTAATGGAATTACTCTTGCGACCCCGGAATGGGTGATACAATGCCTTGAATACTATAGACATGTGCGTAATAGTATAGCGCATAATGATGGTGAGCAACGGATGTGTGCAGAGATGTTTGCGGCATTTGCGGCAATTAAAATAGATGATATTCACAATGATTATCCTATTTTTAACGGCAAAGCGCCCAATTCAGTAGATAAAATATGCATGGATGACTTCTATTTTTATTCTGCTTGCGTTAAGCATTTTGCTAATTATACTATTATGGCATTAAAAGGACAAGTAGATTGGGCAAATCTAGGAGAAATTCATCCGCTATTCCAGCCAGAACATATACCAGCAGGTGCCAACCCAAAGACATGGATCAATCGTGTGCTGAATGATTATCACTGCAAGGCTACCAAAGAGGACCGAGAAAAGATATACGAAAGCATTAAGGCAAAGAAAGGAAAATAATGAACAATAATCAATATAAACATAAATGCCAATAGATGCCGCCACGAGGTGAAATGATGCATCCGCAAGGATGATGAAGTAGTAGAGTTTGTAATAATAAGTCATGTCATAAATATGAGTGCAAAAACAACAGTAAACGATTGTAAGCTAATTGATATCCGAAGGTATACGGATAGTCGCGGATACCTGTCGGTAGTAGAAAACGGCATCGACATCCCATTCGAAATCAAGCGGATATATTATCTCTATATGGTTCCCGAAGTAGCAAGAGGTGCACATGCGCATAAGGCATTGCAGCAATTGCTGATTGCTACAAGTGGCTCCGTAGAAGTAATCATGGATGATGGTCAGGACAAAAAATCCTTCAATCTCAATCGCCCGTATCAAGGTCTGCTCGTCAAGCCGGGCATTTGGCGTACGTTGGATGATTTCTCTTCCGGTAGTGTTTGTCTCGTTCTTGCCAGCGAGAAATACGATGCTGATGATTATATAAGAGAATATGAAGAATTTATTAAAAATATAAAAAAATTATAATATGAAAGCACCAATTATTATAGCAGAAATCGGTTGCAATCACAAGGGAGATATGGCAATCGCTAAGGAGATGATTCAAACTGCCGCATTGTACTGTAAGGCAGATGTTGTGAAATTCCAAAAACGATGCAATCGTGAGTTGCTGACCCCAGAAGAGTACAACGCGCCGCATCCGCATCCGGAAAATTCATACGGACCGACATACGGCGCGCATCGCGAGTTTTTGGAGTTCACGTTGGAACAACATCGTCAATTGAAAGCATGGTGTGAGGAGTTTGGAATTGTCTATTCTACCTCTGTATGGGATTTGACTTCGGCTAAAGAGATTGCCTCGCTCAACCCGAAACTCATTAAGATTCCTTCAGCATGCAATCTCAACAAAGAGATGCTTGGCTGGCTGTGTGAAAACTACGAAGGTGAAATCCATCTTTCGTTTGGCATGACCACTAAAGCAGAGGAAGAAGAAATTGTCTCATTCTTTGAGCAAAAGGGCAGAAACAAAGATCTTGTGCTCTATAACTGCACAAGCGGTTATCCTGTCCCCTTTGAAGATATATGTCTATTGGAGCTCACTCGAATGCGAGAACAATACGCCCATCGTGTAAAGGCAATTGGTTTTAGTGGTCACCATCTAGGAATTGCCGTGGATTCGGCTGCAGTTGCGTTGGGGGCAGAGTATATTGAGCGCCACTATACGCTTGATCGTACATGGAAAGGCACCGACCATGCAGCTTCACTTGAACCGGATGGCGTACGCAAACTCGCTCGCGATTGCCGTGCTGTAGCAAAAGCATTGACGTATAAACAAGCGGAAGTGTTGCCTATAGAACAAGTTCAGCGTGATAAACTGAAGAAGAATCAGATTAAGTGGTAAATAATTATGCGAAAGTTCCATTTTCGTAAATTTAAAAGAATTTTAAAAAGGGTATACGAACTATTATTCTGTGATTCATATCACAGGATAAAGAATCGTCATAATAAGCCGTCGATACAACATCATACCTATGATGTACGAGAATTGTTCTATCAAGAGAATGATGCTGAGGGTTTCAATAGGTTTGATATAATAGTAAGGCTTCTTGCTATAGAAAATTATTATGGAGAGAATGATTTCGGATGGGATTTATACCGTAAGCAACAGAACATTCGAAAAGGTTCTGTTGATTATGAAAACGCGGAATCAAGATTTCTTGCTCTTATTAAATCTTATGAAGAAAAAGGTTATGACAAAACATCCAATATTCAAGTAGGTTCAGATTTGCGCCTTTGGGACGGCTCACACCGCATGGCCTTGGCAATGTACCACAAGTATTACCCAATTTCTTGCCAAGTAATGCCGACAAGAAGGCCGATATATTATGGCATAAACTGGTATCTCGAGAATGACTTCTCTTTAGCTGAAATCGCAAAGATGCAAGAGCGTTATGAGCTGTTAAAAAACGAAATTCAAGTGCCTTTTATTTGTACATTATGGGCTCCTGTTGCTCCCTTTTATGATGAAATCATTGAAAGACTGAAATTAATTTGTGATGTAGAATCGTACAAGGATTACTCATTTGATGCTTTCAGTTATGCTCAAATGGCGCGTAAAATCTATGCGGTCGATGACATTGAGAAATGGAAGATAGAAAAGAAGATTGAATATATGCAGCAAAATGTAACGGATGATAGATGGGAGATTCGTGTGGTAAAACTCAATCTAAATCAGCCTCGTTTCCGTCGTAAAGATTCTACACAGAATACTCTTTCTCTGGCATGCGAGGATATCAAACGTATCATTAGAAATTGCTATAAAGACAAACTGCCGAACTACTTCCATGATATCATTTGCCATATAGGGGATAACTTCTATCAAAATGAGTTTATTGATAAGTTATTGCAATATCAGTCCCTAAATGTCACAAAGATCATAGATGCGATTTCATCTTATGAGTATGTGTTAATTAAAACCGATGTCCCCTATATGCCAAGTGACTTTCCCAAGAATTATCCTTTGGGAAAAGATATGGATATTGTTTGTAGTAGAAGTGATTTCAGCGGTATCTGTAACCAGATCATCGCTGCGCTTAATAAGATGCAACTTCCATACTCAATTATTGAAGTTGATAAATCTAAATATCATAAATTGGTAAGGGTAGAGTTAGAGGGACAATTGATTTATCAATTTGATATAACATCTGAATTACAGGTTCCCAATGATGATTTCGTTCCGCAGATGCTGAAAAGAAGAATTCAAGAACAAAACTATTACAAACCTGTCTTAGAAGATGAATTGGTAATTCGCCTATATGAAGCCGCCAACAACAAGCAGAAACGCCACCATATCGAGTATCTGCAAAAACATTTGGCGGAATTTGATAATAGTTGTGAAAGATTTCTGAACAACGATGCCTTTGAAGTTCTGAAACTGCTTCGTGATTCTGCGAACCCCGAACTTTTGCGGGGGGGGGGGTATATTCGCTGATAAATTAAACCTCGCAATAATTGAGTTGAAGATTGATTTGCTGCAAAATGCTATTCCGCTGAATGAGATATGTGTAGTGGGCTCGTCTATTTTAACAGTCCATGGGATACGAGAGAATCACGATGTGGATTTTGTAATGACATCAAAATATAGAGAGCGATTTGCCTCTTCAGGAGTAGTTCCATTTTCAGAGTATGTAGAAATGGTAAGTCAAAACTGGGCGAGGAGCAAGAAAAGAAAAACAATAACAGATGATGAGTTGATCCAAAATTTAAAATATCATTTTGTTTATCAAGGAATAAAGTTCGCTACTTTGCCTTTACTATTGGAACGTAAGGAGTGGCAAAGTCGTGAAAAAGACATCAGAGACGTAAAACTTATAAAGGAATATATGCAATCATGCAAACAATAGCGTTTATACCGGTTCGGGGTGGGAGCAAGTCAATCCCGCTGAAGAATATCAAGCCGTTCTGCGGAAAGCCTTTGGTGTGTTGGAACATTGAGGCACTGGAGGCGTGTGGGCAAGTGGATGAAATAATTGTTGCTACCGATTCCCCGGAGATAGAGCAAGTAGTGCTTGCCGGGCATTACAAGAAAACACGTATCTACCACCGGTCGGCGGAGAATGCGCGCGACACGGCTTCTACAGAGAGCGTGATGCTGGAGTACATCAATCAAAGAGACAAATGGACAATGTACAATGTACAAGGTGATGACATCTTCATGCTGGTTCAAGCCACATCGCCCTTGACGCAGACATGCCATTTCTCGGAGGCTTTGCAGCTGTACGCACAAGGTGGTTATGACTCCATGCTGACATGCGTACGGAACAAACGGTTCTTTTGGAATGCCGATGGCAGTTCGCTCAACTACGACTATCAGCATCGTCCGCGCAGACAGGAGTTTGACGGCTTGATGATGGAGAATGGAGCGTTCTACATCAATACGGTAGCCAATATCCTTGCTTCCGGTAATCGGTTGAGCGGTAGGATCGGAATATACGAAATGCCGGAATACACGTCGTTTGAGATAGATGAGCCGGATGATTGGATCATTATGGAAAATCTCATGCGCAAGCATGTGCAGAACAAACATTCCAATGAAACGAAGAATATTAAACTTTTCCTTTGCGATGTGGATGGTACACTGACCGATGGAGGTATGTATTACTCGGAGAACGGCGATGAGTTAAAGAAATTCAATACCCGCGACGGGGTGGCATTGGCGATGCTACGTGAAAAAGGAATCAAGACGGGTATCATCACTTCCGAGAACACGCAGATAGTGTCTCGCCGTGCTGCCAAACTGAAAGTGGATTATCTCATCCAAGGTAAACGCGATGGTGGAAAACTTGCTGCCGCACAGGATATCTGTCACGAGATGGACATCTCGATGCAAGAAGTGGCGTATGTGGGCGATGATCTCAATTGTGTAGAATTGCTTTCAGCTGTTGGTTTTGCAGCTTGTCCGGCAGATGCATGTGAGACGGTAAAAGCATTACCATATATATATGTTATGTCACGTAGAGGTGGTGATGCAGTTATACGTGATGTAGTAGAGAAATATTTTATTTAATAAAATGAAGTGCTATAAAAACACCTGTATTGCATTTACCACCTATACATTATCATTGTATTTGTTGAAAATGCCGTTGGATGAGATTCAACGCACGTTCTTCATATGTAATGCGCATATTCCATATTCTATCGTTCGCAATTTACCACATTTCTATTATTTTCGGGATAATGGAGATCAGATAGATAGAAATTGGAAACAAGTCTTCATGGTGCGTATGATGAAACTCTTTAGATGGCCGTTTATAAAACTAACGAATATCTATGCTCAGGATCATCAAATATATGCATCAGAAATTATAGGACATCAGAACTATACCCTGATGGAAGATGGTCCAAGATGCTATGATATCATAGATAAGACACAGGGTTTGCAACCATTTGAGTACGGGCAAGGAGTTACAGGCATCAAGCGTAAGTTCAAAATATTTCTTACTAAGAGCAGCATGACGGGTAAATACTTCGGAACTAACAGCCAATGTATAGATCGGTGGATAACGTGTAAGGACGATTTATCTTCACCGTATATACAAGGAAAGAAATATACTTTTCTGAATTATAACGAATTATGGAATAATTCAAGTGAAGTAAAAAATAGTTTCATTAAAAGTGTCTTTGGTATAAAAGATGAGCAAATAGAGGCTTTGCGTGATGCTGATGTTATGATATTTACACAGCCGTTTATGGAGGACTGTCAATTAACGGAAGAGGAAATGTATAAACTATATGCAGATCCACTGAAGCAATATCCCAATGCCAAGGTAATATTCAAGCCACATCCTAGAGATGAATTCAAATATGATAAGTATTTTAAAAATTGTACTATACTTAAAACGTTTGCTCCAATGCAGCTTATCAGTTTGTTAGGAATAAATCCCAAAGTAGCTATAACAGTAAGTTCTACAGCAATGTCGGAAATGCCTAAATCAACTCAAAGGATATACCTGGGAACAAAAGTGCATCCTAAAATCTACGCAGTATGCGGAGATCAATGTAACTATTAGAGCAAATGAAAGTAGATAAGCAAATAGTACCAAAGGTTTCGATCATCATTCCGGTGTATAATGTTGAGACATACATCGAAGAATGTCTCAACTCTGTCATTGAACAGACTTGCAAGTCGGGATTAGAGTGTATATTGGTTGATGATTGTGGAATTGATAATAGTGTTTCTATTGCGGAGCAATTCATTCGGCAATATAAGGGACCTATTTCTTTCAGCCTGCTTCATCATGAGCGTAATAAAGGTTTGTCTGCAGCGAGAAATACGGGGATACGAGAAGCAAAAGGAGAGTATGTGTATTTCCTAGATAGCGATGACAAACTTTATCCAGATAGTATGTCAGACCTGCTATTAGTAGCCAATCGGTATCCGGATGCGGACGTGATACAAGGGTGTACATCTTCCGGATTTATTTTGTCGAGAGAGAAATTCCCGGATTATTCTAATGATGTGGAGTGGATTAGACACGGTCTATGTACAATCACTATACCAGACCCTGCGTGGAATAAATTGGTAAAAAGAGATTTTGTCCTCAAAAACAATTTGTTTTTTGCAGAAGGCTATTTACAAGAGGACACTATATGGAGTTACCAGATCCAAAAGTATATATCATCAATAGCATTCTGTTTTGAAACAACATATTGGTATCGATATAATCCCAATGGTATTATGAATGGCATGGGAGCTATGCGCGAAGCGAAAAGTTTTGCAAGAGTCTTTAATTATGCTTGCGATGATCTAATTAATGGAGAAAAGATAGAGCCTTATGAAATCCAATACCTTATTTGGTGCGCTAAGCGAGTGTTTGGCTACATTGGTAAGCAAGAGGGTAATAAACTATTAGCATCTCAAAATAATCCTACGTTTAATAAAGCATTAAAATGGTCAAGTGGATTATCGCGTGTACATTCTGAAAGGATTCGTAAAATACTTCTTGTTATTATAAAAGCATGTATTCTAAAGCCCACTATTAGAAGATTATGTGATAAAGATAATCTTGTAAAAAATTATAAATCAGTAGAAATCTCATGATAAAACTAACCTATATAGTATGTGTGTATAATAGTGCAGCTACTATTGTTCGCACATTAGAAAGTATCTATCGCCAACCTCTTTCCGAAGAAGAGTTTGAGGTGATAGTGGTAGACGATTGTTCTCCTGATAACTCATCTGAATTAGTGTCCTCATTTGCTTTGGGGCATACTAATCTTCAATTAGTTCGGCAGAAACAAAATCATCGTGTCGGCACTTCTATGAATTTAGGAATCAGCATGGCAAAAGGAGAATATATCCAAGTTGTAGATGGCGACGATGTAGTCGGAGATGGTATAGTAGATACCCTTAATCAATGTCTAAAAGAAAAGGTGGATGCGTCTATTAACACCAGCCAATATGAAGCTGCTGATGGATCAATGCGTCCTATGCCTGTACCGACTGAAAAGAAATTCCCGATGTCGGCAGTAGATTTCTGTGAGAAGGTCCTAACTGATGATCCTATCTTTGGAGGGACTCAATTCTATATGTGGAGGCGTGAATTTTTGGTAGAGACAAATCATCCCTTTGTAGAAGATTTGAAGATGGAAGATACCGATTGGATTGAGTATCATCTGTTCAAAGCAAAAACGATTGGTTGTAGTCGTCACATGACATACACATATCTCTATAATGAGAACTCGCAATTGCATCTAATGAGCGTAACAACTACAGCTGATGCAATACTACAGAGTTATCGTCGATTGGAAGGTTGTAAACTATACAAAGACACTTTGCCACATTTTGTTAGTGTTATTTCGTATGCAGCACATTGCCGCATAGCAAGTTCTTTGCGTTATCGCAACTTATCAAAGTTTTGGGGTAGCGACTTTTTGACGCTTTATGATCGTATTGGCAATGATGTGCGCAAGGAATTATCTCAGTATCCTTATGCGAGGATAGCACAATTGTTTTTGAAACATAAGTATATAACGTTAGTTTTCCTATGGAGCACTGTATGGATGCCGCATATCGGTAGATTCATTGTGCGCTCTCTTCGTAAAATCCGCAAACATTAAATTACATATGAATAAACTTTTATCCATCGTCATCCCTGTTTACAAGGTTGAGAAATTTATCGACAAGTGCCTCTCCTCGCTCATCGTGCCGGACGAAAAGCAGTTGCAACTGCTGGACATTGTAGTCGTCAATGATGGTACTCCCGACAACTCGGCTGAGTTGGCTCGAGTGTATGAACATAAATATCCAGGTATAGTTCGCGTTATCGACCAAGAGAACCGCGGACATGGAGGTGCATGGAACCACGGGACGGAATTGGCAGTGGGTAAATACTTGTTTTACCTTGACTCGGATGACTGGTTCGAAACAAGCGAACTGTCCAAACTCATCACTTATCTCGGTCATTGCGATACGGATATGGTGATGTTAGACGGACAGAACTATCATGCAGCTACGGACACATACGAAGAAAAGAAGAAACATTATGAACTGACTCCGGATGTGGTATATGATGCAGATAAATTTGATTGGCTTGGAACGGGTCACGGTTATGACATGACTTATGCGCATGATACCGTTTATCGTACTGCTATGATGCAGCAATACATGCCGCTTTTCTGCGAGCATGTGATGTACGATGATGTGTCGCTGCAGGCAATTCCGATTGCTATCGCCAAAGATTTTGTTTATACCAAACTGAATGTCTATCGCTATTATATCGGTCGCCCGGGGCAGTCGTTTGACCCCAAAGTACGCGCCGTGCGGGCAGCGGATGACGTGACCAAAGTCCTTACCTTCCTTCTTGACTGGGTGCGCCGTAACCGTCATGCCGTTCCCAAAGGTGGTATGCGTGAAGCCTATACGGAGGAGAACTACCAATCCATGGGAACATGGCATTATTACGAGCTCAGCCTCTTCGATGCCGCGACCGCTAAACCGCGTCTGGAAGCATGGGATAAGTTCCTAAAGGAGAATTATCCTGAAATCAAGCCTAATTGGATTGTGCGGATCTATCATTTGTTGCCATTCAAACTATATTTCACATGGTTCAAGATATATCGTTTCAACCAGCGATGTGTACGACACATCAAATGCAGACTAAAAATCAAATGAAATACGACTATCTCGTGGTAGGCTCCGGATTATTTGGAGCCACCTTTGCTTACCGTGCAAAGCTGGCAGGCAAGAAGTGTTTGGTCATTGATAAACGCGCTCATCTTGGGGGAAATGTGTATTGTGAGCAGGTGGAAGGAATCAATGTTCACAAGTACGGTGCACATATCTTCCATACAGCCAACAAAGAAGTATGGGATTTTGTGAACTCCCTTGTGCCGTTCAACCGCTACACTAATTGCCCGGTGGCTAACTTTCATGGGGAATTGTACAATCTCCCGTTCAATATGAATACCTTCTCACAGCTCTGGGGTGTACGTACGCCGGACGAGGCAAAGGCGAAGATTGACGAGCAACGTGCCGAAGCATTGGCTGCTCTCAATGGACGAGAACCTGCAAATTTAGAAGAACTAGCCCTCTGCTTGGTAGGAAAGGACATCTTCTTCAAACTCATCAAGGAGTACACAGAAAAGCAATGGGGGCGTGATTGCAAAGAATTGCCGGCGTTTATCATCAAACGCTTGCCGGTTAGGTTCGTGTTTGATAATAACTATTTTAATGATCCATATCAAGGTATTCCTATTGGCGGGTACAATGTGCTGGTAGAGAAACTGCTGGAGGGCATTGATACGCGAACGGAGTGCGATTTCTTCGCGCATCGTGAAGAATTGACAGCCCTTGCCGATAAGGTGGTTTACACCGGTCCTATAGATGAGTATTTCGGTTATCGTTTAGGTCGCCTGGACTGGCGTACTGTAACCTTCCAAACACGTGTGGAAGATACACCGAACTACCAAGGCAACGCGGTGATTAACTACACCTCGCACGATGTACCATACACCCGTGTCATTGAACACAAGCATTTTGAGATGTTCGGTCAAGCGGTGTATGATTGTCCGAAAACGGTTGTTAGTGAAGAGTATTCGACGGAATTCAAGCCCGGCATGGAGCAGTTCTATCCGGTGAATGACGAACGGAATAATGCTTTGGCTGACCAATACAGAGAGTCGGCAGCAAAAGAAGAGAATGTGATTTTTGGCGGACGCCTAGCGGAATATAAATACTATGACATGGACAAGGTAATAGAACGTGCATTTATAGCATTTGAGGCTATAACACGATAAAATATATAAAAAAATAATTTTTTTCCACATATATTTGTGTATGTGGGATTTTTTTTGTATCTTTGCTGTCCAATTTGCGCATTGTGCGCATTCGTGTATTAAATGGAAAATAACGTAGATCAAAATATCCAATCTCAAATTCCTCCGCAAGGCGGGCAGATGCCGCCTTTTGCACCCATACCTCCGCAGATGGGGATGCCGGGTACGGTGTACGGAGCTCAAAGGCAAAGGAGACCGAATGCGGCGGCGAAAGCAATCTTCCCTCAATGGCTTAGTAGGAATGCGCTGATAACGTATTTCTTAGCATTAGCAGTGGTAACATTCATGTACTCAGCCTATTGTATGCCATGGTATTTTATGTTATCCGGTATCGTAGCAATATTGGTATTCTTTTTATACGGAAGTACATTGTCAAAATCTTTATCTGAGCAGAAAGTTCGACGAGAAAAGGCATTTGAGAAACGTATATTTAAGATTGCATTTATTCCCCGAATCCTATTATTGCTATTACTATACACCATTTTCCAATCCGTATATGGAGATGCATTTGGATTTGAGGCCGCAGATGCGCAGTTTTATCACGATTTGGGACTTGATTTTTCAGCTGCTTTTACTGAAGATCACTTCCGTGAGGCATTTACACACTATAATGATGAGATCGATCTCTCGGATATGGGATATGCAATATATGTGGGATTTGTATATTGGTTAACGGGCAATAGTATTCTTGTGGTTCGTCTGATAAAATGTGTGTTATCTTCCATTACTGTAGTATTGATGTATCGTCTTGCCAAGCGGAACTTTGGTGAGCAAACCGGTAGAATGGCGGCTATCTTTATCGCGTTATGGCCGAATTTTTGGTACTATTGTACTGCACATTTAAAAGAAGTTGAGATGACTTTTTTAGCAGTCTTGTTTGTAGAGCAAGCGGATCAGATGCTGCGCTCAAGGCAATTTACAGCATGGAAAATCATTCCGATTTTGCTCATTGCAGCTGCTTTGTTTACGGTGCGTACCCCATTAGCCATTGTAGTTCTTTTAGCGTTGGTGTTTTCCGTCGTAATGAGTTCGTCGCGCGTCGTCAGTTGGGGAAAACGTATTATAGTCGGATTATTAGCGATTTCGTTAATAGGAGTTGTCGCCGGCAATCGAATACAAGAGCAGGCTTCAGGTCTGTTAAATCAAGTACGAGGGGGTCAGCAAAAAGAAAATATGGAATGGCGAGCAAATCGTTCTGATGGTAATAAGTTCGCGAAGTATGCTGGAGCTTCTGTGTTTGCGCCGATGATTTTTACGTTGCCATTCCCAAGTATGGTACGCCCATATGATGGACAAGAAGTGCAACAATTGAATAACGGAGGTAATTTTGTGAAAAATATCATTTCCGGATTTACGATATTAGCGTTAGTGATGTTATTGATGACTGGAAGATGGCGAGAACATCTACTACCTCTATCATTTATGATGGGATATTTGGTGGTACTGGCTTTTAGTACATTTGCGCAGTCTGAACGGTTTCACCAGCCGGCAATGCCGTTTGAATTTATGTTTGCGGCGTATGGGGTGAGTATAGCGGTGACGAAACCGAAATATAAACGATGGTTTACCTATTGGAGTGTGCTGATGTTTGTGGCTGCAATAGGATGGAATTGGTTTAAGTTGAAGGGGCGAGGGTTGTAATGAGAGTACTGGTAGTAAGCAGATATAAAAACCAGTATGCGACACACGTATTGCCGTTTGTAGCGGAGCAATTTGCGTCGTTGAAGGATGCGGGATGTGATGCGGAGTTATTCTTGTTGCGAGGGAATTACTTCAAGCAATGGAAGTCCCTGCGTAGAAAAATACGCGAGTTCAAACCGGATGTAATACATGCGCATTACGGGTTGACGTGTTTGGTAGTGAACCTTGCGACGAGGCGTGTGCCAGTAGTGAGTACGTATCATGGGAGTGATATCAACAACCCGAAGGTGCTGAGGTTATCTAAGATAGCGATGTGGTTGAGTTCGTGGAATGTGTTCGTCAGCAAACGCAATATGACGCTTGCTGGAGTCATAGAAGGAAAGAAAGCTTTGTTGGTGCCGTGTGGCGTAGCGTTTAGCGAGGAGCAATTGCAGACGCGTGCAGAAGCTCGCAAAGCATTAGGATGGAGTACTGCTGACAAGAAGGTGCTTTTCACAAGTGCTTTCGATAATGTAGTCAAAGATCCGGAATTGGCAAAGGCATCCGTTGCTTTGCTCGAAGGAGTAGAACTCGTCGAACTCAAAGGATATTTGCGCCAACAAGTCAACACACTTATGTGTGCATGCGACTGCATCCTAATGACGTCAAAAACCGAAGGTTCACCGCAAGTCATCAAAGAAGCAATGGCTTGTGGATGTCCGATAGTGAGTGTAGATGTGGGAGATGTAGCAGAACGGACGGAAGAAGTGGAAGGGTGTTATGTTGTTCCAACTCGTGATCCCATGGACATTGCAGAGGCGTTGAAGAAAGCGATAGCGTTTGAGGGAAGGACAAACGGACGCGAGAAGATACTCGAATATGGACTAACCAATGAGCAGGTGATAAAAAGGATTATGGATATTTATGCACAAATAGTTAAATATTAAAATTTTGAATATATGGAATTGAATGATTTTGTAGCTCACTTTGCAGAGCAGTTTGAAGAGACGGATGCAAGTGCGTTTGCACCGGAAACGAAATTTCGTGAGTTGGAAGAATGGTCGTCGTTAATGGGATTGTCGATTATTGCCATGATCTGCGAGGAGTACGGTGTGGTACTGAATGGACATGACATGCGTCAGGCAAATACGATCGAGGAATTGTTCAACATCGCTAAAAGCAAGGAATAATGTATAATCCTTATTCGCTAAACGGCAAAACAATTTTAGTTACAGGTGCATCTTCCGGAATAGGTAGAGCCACTGCGATTGAATGTGCGAAACTCGGAGCGAATGTCGTCCTAACGGGACGCAATGTATCGCGTCTTGAAGAGACGCTACGTATGATATGTGATGTATCTAAGCATCTCATCATACCTGCGGATCTGGGCGATGAGGCGCAGATAGAGTCTTTAGTAGAACAGATGCCAAATGTAGACGGATTGGTGAATAATGCCGGGATTAGCAACACGAAACCGATTGGGTTTATCAAGCCGGAGGACTTGGAGAAGTTGTTTGGCACCAATGCGTTTGCTCCGATGATACTGACCAAGATGCTACTGAAGAAAAAGAAACTAAACAATGGTGCATCTATCGTTTTCGTATCTTCCGCTGCTTCCATCAATCCGGATGTGGCTAACTCGATCTATAGCGCTACGAAGGCTGCGATAGCATCGTTCTCCCGCTCGTGTGCGAAGGAGTTGGCTGCCAAGCAGATCCGTTCGAACTCCGTTCATCCGGGAATGGTGCAGACGGAGATGGTGCAGAACCTGGTGTTTGACGAGGAAGAGTTAGCATGCGACATGGCGCGTTATCCGTTGAAACGATACGGCAAGCCGGAAGAGATAGCATGGGCAATCATCTATCTACTGAGCGATGCGTCTGCTTGGGTAACCGGTACGCAGTTGGTGATCGACGGTGGAGTATTATTAGCATAAAGAAGAATTATGGCATTTAATGTAGTAAAAAATGTAGCGATACGCGGTATATCGGCTTGCGTTCCGAAACACGTGGAGGAGAATAAAGGCCTTCCGGTGTTTAAGGAAGGTGAGGATGTGCGCGTGATGGCGCAGACAGGAATAGAACGTAAGCATGTAGTGACACCGGGAATGTGCATGGCTGATTTGGCAAAGGGCGCATTCGATGGCATCATGGCTGAGCTGGGTTGGGAGAAGAGTAGTATTGATGCACTGGTATTGGTCTCTTCGGCTGCGGATTATATCACGCCTCCCACATCCAATGTGCTGCATGGGTTGCTAGAACTGGAGGAGTCCTGTTTGTGTCTGGATATTCGTCAAGGTTGTCCGGGATGGATAGTAGGTATGGATATGGTGTCGTCACTGTTGAGCAATGGCCATTTGCATCGTGCGATACTGCTGTGCGGCGATTTGTCCAGTCCGATGAACTCACCGTACGACAAAGAGACACGTCCGTTGTTTGGCGATACGATTACGGCTACGGCATTGGAATATGCAGAAGGAGCTCCGGCATTGGAGTTCCTGCACGGATGCCGCGGCAAGGACTTTGAGGCGATAATCACTCCGGACGGTGGATTGAAGAATCCGGTAACGGCTGAGTCGCTGGAGTTCAAGGAGTATGGCACGAACATGGTGCGTCGTCAGATAGACTGCACGATGGACGGAATGGGTGTGTTTGCGTTTGGTATATCGGTGTCTCCGAAGAGCGTGAAGCAGTTGATGGAACATTTCCAGATCAACGAAGAAGATGTAGATTGCTTCTTGTTCCACCAAGCCAATCGCTATATGAATGATAAGATTCGCAAGTTGGCGCATATACCAGAGGAGAAAGTGCCGTATAGTCTGCGCGACTATGGCAATAATAGTGGAGGATCAATTCCTTTGACGTTGGTGACGCAAAGAAGAGAAGCGTACCAGAACGGAAAAATGAACTCCGTTGCATGTGCTTTTGGCGTTGGATTAGCATGGGGATGCTTGCATTTCCAAACGGAGAACATCAAATGTGCGTATGTGGAAATTTAAAAAAATACAGATATGACAAATTTAGAAAAGTACAACAAGGCTTTTTGTGAGAGCTTTGAGATTACAGAAGACAAACTGGCTGGTCTGCAGTATCAGCAAATAGAGTTATGGGATTCGGTGGGTCACATGACTTTAGTGGCTAATCTCGAAGATGCATTCGACATCATGATGGAGACGGATGACATCATCGATCTTTCGTCTTATGAGAAGGGCAAAGAGATACTGACTAAGAACTATAACATTGAATTATAATGCGATTGCAAGGTAAAAATGCCATCGTTACAGGTGCGCGTTCCGGAATCGGTCGTGCGATAGTTGAATTGTTTGCGCGAGAAGGAGCAAACATATGGGCTATAGTACATCGAGAAGATCAAGAGTGGTTATCGGCTATGGAGCGCATGGCTGCAGAACAGCATGTATGGATCAAACCTGTGTATATTGACCTGAGTGATGAAGAGCAAATCAAGCAAGGTATGCAGAGCATCATCAAGGAGAAACTACCGATTGACATCCTCGTGAATGCAGCCGGTATCGTCAGCGAGAATCGATTGATTCAAATGACGAATATCCAGACGATGCGCGATGTGATGCAAGTGAATTTCTTTGCAGCAGTGCAAGTGGCACAGTTGGCATCGCGTGTGATGTGTCGGCAGAAGAGCGGAAGCATTATCAATATCGTATCAATAGCCGGATTGGATGGCGACTATGCGCAATTGGAGTACGCGTCGAGTAAGGCTGCACTGATCTGTGCGACCAAGAAGATGGCATACGAGTGGGGTAACTTCAACATCTGCGTGAACGCCATAGCTCCGGGGGTAACTGAGACCAAAATGATTGGTGGTATGGAAGATGCGGTGACGGAAGATATGATCCGTCATAACACCTTAGGTCGCAAAGGTAAGCCGGAAGAGGTGGCACAATTGGCACTCTATCTTGCAAGCGATGAGTCTTGCTACGTATCCGGACAGACGATACGGATTGATGGAGGAGGAGTGAATTTTCTTTCAACAGCAAACAGACGATGAACGAAACAGCACAAATGGCGAAACGGATGCGGCTCCGGGCATTGGAGATGGCATACAAGAGTGGACAGAATGGTGCGCACTTAGGTGGAGGGTTGTCGACAATTGAGATAATGGCGACGCTATACCATGATGTGCTGCGTGTTGATCCATGCAATCCGTGCGATGAGAACCGAGACCGGTTGATTGTCAGCAAAGGACATTGCGTGTTGGCGTATTATACGGCGTTATACGAGAAAGGATTCTTGAGCGCACAAGACTTGGATCAGTTTGAGCAAAACGGCTACCATTGGCACGGACATGCGATGCGCGACTTGACGCATGGGATTGAGTTCAATGGAGGTAGTCTGAGTATGGGTATGTCGTTTGCTGTGGGGGAAGCGTTGGCATGCAAGGCAAAGGGATTGCAGAGTAGGGTGTTTGTGCTGGTTGGTGACGGTGAGTGCGACGAAGGACTGATATGGGAAGCAGCGATGTCGGCTGCACACCATCAGTTGGATAACCTGTGCGTGATTGTGGATCGGAACCGATTGCAGTATGATGGAGAAACAACAGAGGTGCTGAACACCGATAGTTTGGCAGAAAAATTCAAGGCGTTTGGGTCTGAGGTTGTCGAAGTGGATGGACATGACTGTGAAGCACTTGCAAAAGTATTAAGTGATCAGTGTTCAGTTTTCAGTGGGAAGCCGCGGTGCGTGATAGCGAATACGATAAAAGGTAAGGGTGTGTCGTTTATGGAGAATGATAAAACATGGCATCATCATACCTTGAATGAGGCGCAGTATAACCAAGCAAGAGGGGAGGTAGAGCATGCTGATTGATAAGAGAATGGCTCGTGTGTATAGCCGATTGGGACAACGAGGTGCTATCTTCGGTATGGCTATCAACGATTGGGCAGCGCAAGACGAGAAGATGATTGTGCTGACTGCGGACTTGGCTACCTTGTCCGGTATGGACAGGTATGTGAAGAGTGCAGCACCTTATCGGTTTATCAATGCCGGTATTGCGGAGCAGAATATGCTGGGGATGGCAGCCGGATTGGCTGCCGAAGGATTTCATCCGGTGGTGACGACCTATGCTACGTTCCTCACGATGCGTGCATGTGAGCAGATACGGCACTTCATGGGATATATGCATCTGCCGATTGTGGCGATTGGTTCCGGTGCCGGATTGAGTCAAGGTTTTGCCGGAAACACGCACTATACGATAGAGGATCTGTCGATGATGCGTGCGATACCGAATCTGCGGATACTATCTCCGGCTGATGCTGCCAGTGCAGTGATGTTGTTTGAGATGGCAATGGAATCGCGTGAACCGGTGTATATACGGTTGACGGGAAACATGAATGCACCGATGGTTTATACGGATGATGTGCCGTTTGGATTCGGCAGATCGAACTGCATACGCGTGGGTTCGGATATCTCTATCTTGGCAACCGGAACGATGGTTTATACGGCTATCGAAGCGGCAGAACAGTTGAAGCAACAAGGTTTGTCCGTTGAGGTAGTTGATATGTACAGCATCAAACCGCTGGATGTGGCACGAGTACATGAGGCTATGCAGAAGCGATTGGTTGTGACGATTGAGGAGCATAGCAAGATGGGGGGACTGGGAGCTGCGGTGGCAGAGGAGATGAGTGCGTGCGGTGGTGGATTTAAGTTGCTGCGATTAGGAATCGAAGATAAGTTTGATTTGGCAGGAGACTATGAGTGGTTGCTACGGCAGAACCGATTGGTGCCTGAACTTATTGTCGAGGATATTATAAAGAATCTATGATTTTTGATATAGACAAATATGGTTCGCGTCTTGCTGTCATCGCGGATGATGGTAGGCGATTGACGTACGCGGAGTTGGGAGAGTTGGTTTCAGAAAGAAGCCATTCTCTCCAACGCGGTGTGCTACAGTTCTGCTTGTGCAAGAATACGATTGAGAGTATCGTTGAGTACTTGGCCTGTCTCGAGGCAGGGGCACCGGTGGTGATGCTGGATGCGACGAAGGATGCAGAAACACTAGATAATCTACGGCAGATATACAAGCCGGGTATCACAAAATGTCATCCGGACCTGGCTGTGAGTCTGACAACCAGCGGCAGTACCGGTAGTCCGAAACTGGTGCGGTTGACGCTGCGGAACATCATCGCCAATGCGGAGTCGATTGCTGAGTATCTGCACATAGATGCCAACGAACGACCTATCACGATGCTGCCGATGTACTATTCGTATGGACTCAGCATCATCAATAGTCATCTACTCAAAGGTGCGACGATCCTTTTGACGGACAAGAGCTATGCGCAGCGGGAGTTCTGGAACTTCCTGCGTGAGAATGAAGCGACATCGATGTCGGGTGTGCCGTACACATGGGAGATGTTGCGGCGACTGCGGTTCATGCGGATGGACCTGCCGAGTGTGCGGACGATGACGCAAGCCGGAGGCAAACTGAATGCGGAGATTGCGCTGGAGTATATCCGGTGGGCAAAATCCGTGGGCAAGCAGTTCATCGTGATGTATGGGCAGACGGAGGCTACGGCACGGATGAGTTATCTGCCGTGGGAACGCGCAGAGGAGAAGTATGCTTCGATTGGTGTCGCAATCCCTGGGGGACAGTTCTCGTTGGCAGAAGACGGAGAACTGATTTATCAAGGTGAAAACGTCAGTCTCGGTTACGCGGAATGTGCAGAAGATTTGAAGAAAGGCGATGAGAACCATGGAGTGTTGCATACGGGAGATATGGCGCGTGTGGATGACGATGGGTTCTACTATATCACCGGACGCAAGAAGCGGTTTGTGAAGGTATGGGGCAATCGGTGTAACTTGGATCAGGTGGAGCAGTTGGTGAAGCCAATCACAACAACTTGCGCTTGTGCCGGTGTCGATGACCATATCACGGTGTTTGTGACCAAGGATGGATTGGAGAAGGAAATCAAAGACTTGTTAGCCTCCAAGACCGGATTGAATCCGATTGCGTTTGCGGTGAAAGTCATTGAGGCGATACCCGTCAAAGACTCTGGAAAGATTGATTATCAGCTATTACAGACATGGATATAAACGAGATGTTAGAAATAGCGCCATATTCGTTAGGCAAGGAGGAGAAGCATAAACTGCTGAATGCGCGATTGCAGGAACTAACGCGCGTACATTATAATACGTGTACGCCTTACGCGCGTATGATGGATGCCGTGGGACTGGATGTGAACAACCTTCCGGACTATGAGCAGCTGCCGTTCCTGCCGGTGCGGTTGTTCAAGGAATTGGAGTTGCGCAGTTGTGCCGCAGAGGATGTGATCAAGACGATGACTTCTTCCGGTACGACCGGACAGCAAGTGAGTCGAATCTTCCTGGACCGGAACACCTCCGCTTTGCAGACCAAGTGTCTGACGAAAATCGTGAGTGAATGGCTCGGAACGAAGCGTGTTCCGATGCTGATTCTTGACAGTTCAGCTGTGATCAAGAACCGTGCGATGTTCTCGGCTCGTGGTGCGGGAATACTCGGTTTTTCGATGTTCGGCACCAAACGGCAGTATGCGCTCAACGAGGAGATGGAACTGGATATCGAGGGACTGAAAGCGTTTCTCGATGAGCATGCCGGTGAACGGATTTTCCTGTTCGGCTTTACGTTCATGATCTGGCAGCATTTCTATAAGAAACTCCTGGAGACAGGTTATCGTCCGGACTTGTCGCAGGGTGTGCTGATTCACGGTGGTGGCTGGAAGAAACTAGTGCAGGAGCAAGTCAGTCCGGCTGAGTTCAAGCAACGACTGCATGAGGTGTGCGGCATCCTGCCGGAGAATGTGCATGACTATTACGGCATGGTGGAGCAGACGGGAACGATTTATATGGAGTGCGAGTGTGGACATCTGCATGCACCGATTTTCTCGGATGTGCTGATTCGTAGGCCGTTGGATTTCAGCCTTGCTGAGATTGGCGAAGAAGGTATTATCGAGGTGGTGAGCATGCTGCCGGAGAGTTATCCCGGACATGTGCTGCTGACGGAAGACAAGGGTGTGATACTCGGTGAGGACGACTGTCCATGCGGCAGGAAAGGCAAGTATTTTAAGATAAACGGACGACTAAAAAATGCGGAAATCCGGGGTTGCTCGGATACCTACGCTGCCAAGTTCAAGTAACTGAATACTGATTACTGAATACTGAAAACTAAATATGGTTAATATTTCAAATATTGAGTGGCTCGTTGGGAGCGAGGATACGCTGAACGAAAGACCGGTAGTTCCTTTTGATGATCATGTCATTGAGGAACTGGATGCATTGTCGAAGGCCTTGATGAAAGATCCAATGTCTCGGCAGTACACGGATGTGGTAACGTTTGCGTTCTTCTGTCGTCGAGGCAACTTGATGAAGTTGAAGGAGCAATATGCGTCTTCGGCTATCCGATTAGGATGGGGGACTGTCTTCCATATCGCACCATCCAATGTGCCGGTGAACTTTGCGTACTCGGTAGTGGCAGGATTGTTGGCAGGAAACACAAACGTAGTACGTGTGTCGCAGAAACAATTCCCGCAGGTAGATATCATTGTGAAACACATGCGTGCAACCAACATGCATCGTGTGGCTGTTGTGCGTTATCCGCATGAGAGTAATGCGAATGAGGTGTTCTCGAGCCTATGCAATGTGCGTGTGATTTGGGGTGGGGATGCAACGATTGAGACGATACGCAAGAATGCCATCCCGGCAAGAGCATTTGATATCTGCTTTGCAGATCGTTACTCCATCGCAGCGATTCGTCCGAAAGCGATTCTCAAAACTGATAACTGTTCACTGATTGCTGAACACTTCTATAATGATACTTACTTGTTTGACCAAAACGCTTGTTCCGCTCCGCATTTGGTATGCTGGGAAAAGAGTGAAGGCTTAGCCGATGCAAAGAAGCGATTCTGGGATGCGGTATATGACTATACAAAGGCGCACTATCTGTTCCAAGACGTGATGGCTGTGGATAAGTTAACAGCGCTCTATAAGCAAGCGGTGGCGATGCCAACACATGATGAGGAAACAAAAGATAATGTGCTGCGACGTGTGGAAATAGAGTCCCTGCCGTGCGATATAGACTCCTTCCGCTGTGCCGGTGGGTACTTCACCGAATGTGAGGTGGAGTCGTTGGACGATATAGCACCGATTGTCTCGGCCAAGTATCAGACATTGGCATACTATGGCTTTGAGCGAGAGGAATTGGAAGCCTTTGTGCAACGCAATCATCTCACCGGCATCGATCGGATTGTCCCGTTTGGCGAGACAACCGCTTTCTCGTTAACATGGGATGGACGAGATCTCATCCAATCTATGAGTAGAATAATTGATATACTATGAGTAAATATTCAAGCAAAAACTGGCCTGGTATATTAGAGGCTAAACCGATTGAATACGGAGCGCAGACACGTTCGTTTGGGCAGATGGTGCGTAAGATCTGGAACACGATATTGGCGCGTATCGCTTATCGCTGTCCTTCCAACGCATTGCGTGTGAAGTTGCATCGTTGGCGCGGGTGTCATATCGGTGACGGATGCTATATCGGACAATATTGTATTTTGGACAATTTGGCTCCGGAATATATCTATCTGGAAGATAATGCCAATGTGAATGCAGGGTGCATGATTCTGACACATTTCAATCCGATGCCGCGGTTTAAAGGGATCTTTGCTTCCGAAGTTAAACCGGTGATTATCAAAGAAGAAGCGATGGTGGCAGTGCGGTGCACCATTATGCCGGGTATCACGATTGGCAAACTGGCAACCGTGAGTGCTGGATTGGTGGTGGAGAGAGATGTGCCGGACTATCACATGCTCTTTTTAAAGACCACACCGAAATACATTGATTTGGAGAAAGTATTAAAAGCAAACAAGGCATGAACGTACTGATTCAGTTGAGTCATCCGGCTCATTTTCACTTGTATAAGAATGTAGGCAATAACTTGATGGCAGATGGACATCAGGTGCTGTTTGTCATCAAATCGAAAGATATATTGGAGACGCTGCTGCAGAATGCAGGGTTGCCGTATGTGAATATTAACCAACATGCGCATCGGGGTTCGAAACTCGGCATCCTGTGGGACATGCTGGTGCGAGATTTTCGCATCGTACGACTTTGTCGTAAGCATAAGATTGACTTGCTGACCGGTTCGACACCGGACATTGCGCATGCAGGATGGTGGCTGCGTAAATGGCGAATCAACACCGGTGAAGATGATTTGGCAGTGGTGCCGATGTTCCGCTATGTCGGAGGACCATTCATGCAATGTGCTGTCACACCGGATCCATGTGACGGTGGAGTATTGGAACGGATAACATCTCATTATCCCGGGTATCACGAACTGGCATACCTCCATCCGAATCATTTTACACCCGATCCGAAGATTGTCGAAGCATATGGCATCGATACATCCAAACCCTATTTCGTCATGCGCTTCGCGTCCCTCAATGCCCACCACGACTCCGGCATCAAAGGCATCAACACCGAAATCGCCCAACGCCTCATCGACATCCTCGAGGGTTCTGGCTTGGATCATTTTGAATCTCCCAATCCCACTGCTTCCCCCACTGGCTTGGATCATTTTGAATCTGACCCCTCTCAGCTTGTTCCTTTTAGCTCTAATTCATCCCCCAATAATTCCACTAAAGGTACAAGCTTAACCCCCTCTGAGGCTTGTTCCCTTTCTGAAGCTTTTGGGAACAAGCTTGTACCCCCAAACCCCACTGATTCCTCTCAGCTTGTTCCTTTAAGTACTAATTCCCTCACCACTAATTCCACTTCGGGGAACAAGCCTCGCATATACATTACTTCCGAACGTCCCTTGGAACCGCAGTTTGAGAAGTACCGGATTAAGATCAATCCGCTCGACATGCACCACGTCATGGCGTTTGCTTCGCTCTATATCGGTGACTCGCAGACCATGGCTGCCGAAGCAGGAGTCTTAGGCGTCCCCTTCGTCCGCTTCAACGACTTCGTTGGCCGCATCGGCTATCTCCGCGAACTCGAAGACACCTACGAACTCGGCTACGGAATCCATGCCACTCAGTTAAAGAGTGAAGAGTTGATTCGTCGTGCAGATGGTTCTGTCCAGCCAAGTGGAGTAGAGGAACTCTACAAGCGCGTGGAAGAGCTTGTTGCGATGCCATCGGATCAACGCCGCAAACTCTGGTCAGAGCGACGGAAGCAGATGCTCAGCGACAAAGTGGATTGTGCCAAGTTTCTGACGTGGTTTATTGAGAACTATCCGCAGTCAGCAGAGCAGACACGGAATGCAGACGCAAACTTTTGGAAACAGTTTAAGTAGACAATTTTGATATAAGATTTTTAAGGTATGATTACACGACCTCAAGCAGAAGATGTGCTAAGAAGACTGAGACGAAGGAAGCCGAGAGAGTTCTCGTCGCATGACATCAAAGTCTATTGCTCGCGATATGAAAGAGAGTATATCGATTGGCTGATTAGTAAAAGTGGTAGAGGTAGAGCTTTTCAGACTGTGCATTCGCAGATAGGACGATTCTTGATCAGAAATGAAGGAAAGATTTCTCCAGTATATCTCCATACTGATAGAAATGACAGTGAGACGGTACATGGGACGATTGACCAACCGATGTGGTGGGAGTGGGTGTAGATGAAGGCAGATAGTGAATAGTAAAAAGCGATAGGGAATAGGATGAGTAAAAATATTTTTGAATATTATCGAGAGCAACGACCTAATCTGTTTTCTGATTCAAGGGTTGAGTATAAAGCAGTTCTGACAAAAGAATTGTTTAGGTCGGAGTTAGCCAAATTATCAACCGATATGCGGCAGGATTTATTTGAAAATTTTACCGGGGAATTAGTTATCCGGCTAATCACCCCCAATATCATCCCTGCAGTTGGACCTAACGGAGGTGGAGATGGAGGAGTTGATATTCGTACTCATTCTGTATCTGAAGAAATAGCGGCGAAATGGTACTATCAAGGCGAAGGATGCCACGGGACTGAGAAATGGGCGTTTGCAGTGAGCTGTAAGGCAGATTGGAAATCCAAGATAAACTCAGATATAAAGAAGATTGCAGAATTACAAGAAGGGTATACAAAAATATTCTTTTGTACCAATCAGTCGGTTCAATCCAAAGAAAAATCCTACTACTATCATAAATTCAAGCAAGCGTACAACATCGATGTTGAAATATTAGATGAGAAATGGTACATACAAGCAGTATTTGATAACCAGATGATAGATATTGCGGTAGAGGAATTAAATCTATCATCAGAATATAAAGAAAAGACTATTCATAAAGGTCCCAATGATGTACGACTGGAAGCGGAAGAAGTAGAATTAGAAGAGAAGATTCGTAACTATATCCCAGAACCAGGATTGAATATAGAATATATTCAGTCATTGTTGCGTTCTGCTATCATCAGCCGGACATTAGGAAACGCGAGAAGGGTAGTAGAGGGAAAATTTCAGCGTGCATTGCGGGAATGTGAGCGATATGGCAATATCCAAATAAAATATCAAATAATCTACAATCAGGGATGGACGGACTTTTTCTGGTATGAGGATATAGACGGTTTGCGAGCAAGTTACGAGATGCTAAAGGAGATATTCCCTCATATGGTGAGTGTAGATAGCGTGGAATCGTTGTTGAATCTACAAATGAATATCCGAAAAGCTCATTCGTTAGGTCTGTGTGATGATTGGGATGCGGAGGCTGAGGACGCATATAACCAAGAGTTGTACGAAAAGCTTAAAGATGAATATTCATCGAGTGCTTTATACTTGCGGATATACATATTAAACATCCAACTCCAACGCGAATTACGAAACAACACTCCGACTCTAACTGAAACATTAATACAACTATTTGAGGCTATAAAAGAATCTCGTCATCATGCAGAAATCTCATTCGAGTCATTATGCGATGTGATTGAATTAGAGGGACAATATATTCAGAATAGTCCCACTTTCGAAGACATCGTAGAAGAAATTACGGATATATTAGCAGAACGACAGAAAGAGGTGGCGGGAGGAATGACGTCTCTTAAAAGAGCTATTGCAAATGTCGAAGCAGGGAATTACCAATACGCAATACGTCATTTAAGTAAATGCATAATTGCTTTTCAAAAGGAAGGTTATGAAACAGAATTGGTGAAAAGTTATGGCTTTATGGGGATGGCATATTACAATCTAAATATGCCATATGCTGCGAGAGTATTCCTAATAGGCGCGATGTCGTTCTTATTCCGGCAGTACTATAAGCAAGGTGCCATAGACCATCTGCTAATAACGGTAGTAGATAAATTGTGCGAGATAGAATTATTGTTAGGCAGGCTTGTTATGTTTTGGAACTGGCATGAGATATTACAGGTCTTTTCCGGTCATCCATCGATAATGCCAGAATCAGAAGCGCGAGATAAATTCTATCAATATGATTCGCTATGGGCGTGTCGTCTGGCAGGCGCAAGCAATCAGTCCAGCGTATTGGAGAAGTTGCCAGATATATTACAGCGTTGTGGGATGGAATTTTCAGCAAATGTAGTCTGGCAGTCATTGGGGTATACGGAGAACTTGACTCCGGAAATGTCTAAATTTATAGGAGTTAATGAGAATTGGCGTGCGATGTTTTTAGGGCAACCCCTCATGAAACAATTATTGGCTCCCATTAATATATCAAGTGGCGATGAGTTACGGCTGGAAACAACTATCAAAAGTTGCAAGTTTGAAGTACAGACATCCAATACTCCATTATCGCAATTGTATGCTGAGATGATATTGGGATATGTCGAGATGTTTATCTCGATATGGGAAGCACCAAAAGATGCAATATTGACGACCAATAAAATTAAATTTATAATACAATTTGAGCATAATGCAGAAATTCGAATAGAGAATGATTGGGCTACGCATCAACACACAATACATGCCGACGATAACGATAAAAAAGGGGAACGATTATGGGAGAAGCTGCCGGAGATGTTAGTGTCTACCATTATGAGTGACATTCGAACCTCTTCGTCCTGCGATAGTTTGAATTACGAAGAGATACTAAAAGCGCTAAGTCAGAGGGCGTATGCTTGTGCAAGTTATATCGATAAAGTGAATTCGGTATTAGGAGTGCCATTCAAGAGCAGAGTGGAAGATTGGGCAAGAGATGCGGATACGGTGTATGTAAAAAAAACGGAAGACAGCCATCAGGAAGAATTTAATTCGTCAGTAAATAATCAGACAGAGATTGTGCCGGTTATCAATACTGCTTTATGGGATAGAGCCAAATGGCAAGGTTGTGGTTTTATCTATGACCGGTTTGATAAGATTTTTTATTTAGCTTTGTTATTTGAGAATATCGATTATGGGAAAAGGATATTTGACGAATGGAAGTCCATGCCTAACCTGCCAATAAAGATAACATTTATAACCAAATTTGACAGGGAGCACATGTCGTGGTATAGAGCGGTGGTATCGTTAGATCCGAAGCGATATATAGAACTGACGCCTAATAGTCACCAGCGCTATGTGGCAATATCATCCAGAATACACACGATGACTCCAACTACATCGCAGAATATGGAGATGTTTTGCCAATATTTTGAACGATACCAGCAATGTCAGTTAATCCCAGTCAAGGTGCAAAATAATTCAATCTCGATGGAATCTTTTCCACCCGAAGGTATTCGATTAGAATCTGTAGAATTTAGGGAAGCTTGGACGATTGGCGAGAAGGAGATGATGTCAGTGGCTATACTGAAAGGAGATAAGCCATATATACCCGACGGTATGGAGAATGAAGCCCCAGTACTGCCACTGTTAAAGAAACGAAACGGAGAGAGAGAAGATGGATATAACATGGTTAAATAATCAAAGAGGTTTAATCTTCGATAAGAGCAATGAGCACCTATATGATGAGGTGGTGAAATGCTGTGAACTCGATATGTTACGTCCTGCCTATATATTGGCGTGGATACTTATAGTGGAGTCGTTGAGAGGAAAAATAGAGAAGTTGGCTACATTAGGAGATAATCGAGCGATACTAGAGCTACAACAGATTGAAAAAAAGGAGCTTGCAAAATCATCGAATGATAAGGTTATCTACGATGGTGCGTTGAACTGTGAAATAGTAGAATCGAGATATTCAGCAGAATTGGATTATTTTTGGCAGCAAAGATGTTTGTATGCCCATCCGTATCATAAAGCTCCAACAGAACTAGACGTACAGCATATTGTAACCAAGGCATTTGAAATGGTGCTGAAGAGTGATGTGTATTATCATAAAGACAGGATAAATGAGATAGTGACGGAAGAAGTTGCAAATTTTCATATAGTCCCACAAGTGGTAACAGATCAGATAGATCATATACGACACCATCTTTTGCTTATTAGGGAAGAACATTATCCGTTCTTGTACAAAACGTTATTTTTTGAGTTAAGTAAGGCTATGGATGTGCGCAATGCAAATGTGTACAGATATCTGGCGCTGTTCATTCGATTGTTAGTAGAAGAGAAGAACTTTGACCTAAATAGAGCAGATAGCGGATTGCAGAATCAAATATCCGCGTATTCAGATAAGTTATGGGGGATGATGTGGTTGTCTCCCTCTATATGGACGAAGATAGCTCCCATACATCAAGACCAGTTATTCAATTATGTTGAGTTACAATCATATGATATTCGTCAGTTAAGGTGCGTAAACGAACTACTGGTAAGCGGAATCGCATTATCGCCCCACTATTTGGATGTGTATTATACCGGCTTGGATAAGAAACCTTTAGAAGATATATGGCCATTATATTATGACCAGGAAAAATTAGTAAATAGGATAGAGGCAACATGGATTAAGAGTACAGATTTCCGGCATCAAGCTCGATTCATTGAGTGGCTTAAGGATAATCAAGATAATTTTGATACATTGTTTAATGATGACATAAAACTGAAATTAGGAATAATATTAGGGAAATGCTGTCGCAATAACACGTTTGTAGCATTGGAATATATCAAGAATCTACCAAGGAACATGAAGAGCAATGCACCATTTGTGCGTGGTATGGCTGGAGGAATATTTCTATATAATGAAGCTCTTTTTATCCCTACAAACTGTACAATGCGTATAATAGAATTGATTCATGGCTTGCCTATTGAAAATCAGGATTGTATAGTAGGAGATATATCGCAATTGACGATAAGTCACCATTCCTTTGATGTTGACTATAAGGATGCAATCATACGAAAACTCGAGGATTATAAGGAGCAAATGTCCTCTGAAACATACCAAAAATGGCTTGACATATTGAATGCCTACTATGAGATAGATGGATTTGCAGAGCACATGTCGGTAGGAGATATAATTTAAGGGAATGGCAGATGTGGAGCGAAATATGAAGACATGGAAAACAATGGGGAAAGACATTGCTATATTGTGCGTAGAATTACGAAAGAGGATGTTGGAATATTGTGAGCGCGAGAAGAAGAAACGTGATTTGCTGATGATGGATTTAGTGCGGAGATGCGAATGCAATCTGTTTGCGGTGTTATCATTAGCAAATGTATCGCTCCAAGGCAAAGGGAATATATATCTAAAATTACCGGTAGGTTTGCTATTGAGGAGTTGTTTTGCTGATTGGCCATTCGAAGACTTTTGTGCCGTATAACGAAAAAACCTTAGAACCCTTCCTCGCTTGGGTCTCGTCTTTAGGATAACCAAAAAAGAAAAATACAGAAAATACCTCATTAGATAGCAATGGTGATAGCATCACCCTAAATCTTTGTTCTGAATAGCCACTTATAAATAAATTTATAGATGCCTCTTCACAACAAACATTTACATCCAAGATGTCCATTGCTATCTAATGCAAAAATACCAAAAATACAATTCTTCTCTTCTTTGGGTGAGTCAAAAATGGCCAATATGGTCCAAAAAGAAGATTGTCGTTTCAGTATCACGACAATTGGGATAGAGGGGCGAAAAGAATCAAAATAGCCAGAATTTAATATTTTAAATGCATAAATAGGCTAAAAAGTACTGAAAAATGAAATAAAATCTCAAAAATCGGCAAAATAATTTGTTTGTTCCAAAAAATTTTTGTACCTTTGCGGCGATTTTATGAGAGCCTATACAATTATAACGATTATAACTCGATTATAGTAATTATAGGTAATCAAAAAAACACCAAAAACAGTATTGTTAACTGGAAAAGGTTTTATTGGTTATGTTAGAAGAATTAGTTGCAAAGAATGTATTGTCGTTCAGGGATGAGATGTGCCTGAGTTTTGAGGCGACAAGTGACACAATGGGTGAAGACCAGATGGTAGTGAAAATGCCAGACGGAAAGCGCTTGTTGCGATTCAGTATTATCTACGGAGCTAATGCGTCCGGTAAGACGAATGTGCTGTCCATCCTTAATCAGTTGAAGAAATTCTGGGGTGTGACACCTCGTGATGTGGATGCTCGTACGGGATGGATGCCGTTCCGTTTCGATCCGGAGACGGTGCAACAACCATCGGAATTGACGCTGCGTTTCTACGTAAAGGGGATGCGGTACTGGTATGTGTTGCGGTTGACAGAGCATCAAGTGCTGGAAGAGAAACTATCGTACTACACGTCGAATCGTCCAACAATGCTGTTTCTCCGCAGCATGGAGAAGGGACGTTTGCAGTTGACAGTGAATCCGGCAGTAAACAAGTTAAGCGATGTGGAGTTGCAGCAATTGCAGATCAACTGCTTTGACAACATGTCGTTCTTTGCAGCACGGAGTCGCGTGAACATCCAGTTGCCGTATATAGACGAGGCACGAGAGTGGATGCGGACTCAGGTGATGGATACGATAGTACCGGATATGCGGATGTTCGACTATGCGAAGTCGCGTATAGAGACGAATCCGGAGTTGGTGCCGTACCTGCTGGAGAAGTTAAGCACATCGGACTTCAATATTACGGGATTGCAGACAGAGCGTCAAGCGAACGATTGGCCGCAAGAGGTGGCATCGTTGGTGTCCGACAATCCGGGATTTACGGATGACATGAAGCGTCGTCTGCTGATGGAGTTGCAAGCGAAATTTGAGCACACGGTAAAGAACAAGCGCGGAACGGAGAAATATATATTGGAGGATGAGTGGGAGTCCCGTGGAACGAGACGTATGATAGGAATGGAGTCGATCATCTACCGCGCTAATCAGAGTGGTGCGTTGCTGCCGATAGACGAGGTAGAGTCGTCGATGCATCCGGCCTTGATAGAGCGAGTGCTGTATGATTTTCTGAAAGAAGGAGGTGAGAGCCAGTTGCTGGTGACGACGCATTACGATTATTTGCTGGAGCAAGTGAATGACTTGATTCGGAAGGACTGCGTGTGGTTTACGGACAAGGGTGCGGACGGAGCCTCGACGTTGTACTCGTTGGTGGAGTTTGCGGGACTGAACAAGCTTCGTTCGTTGCAGCGTGCCTATCGTGGTGGACGCTTTGGGGCAGTGCCGAATATATATTAACGGTTAGCGGTGAGAGGTTAGAGGTTAAAGGTTAAAGGCGAAAGGTTATGGCACGAAAGAAAGACGAATCGCGTAGGATGAGCGAACCGTTACCGACAGTGATTGGTTCGGGGATAACGGAGAAATGGTACTTCAAGCACATGAAGGACGAGGCACGGCTGAAAGTGGAAGTGAAGCCGAGTTATTTTGGATCGGATACGGCATACGACATGCAGAAGTTGGTGGACGGAGTGCTGTCGATGGGAGGCAAGGCGGTATGTGTATTTGACTGGGACACAACGCGTTGGGACGAGACAGAGCGAGAGAGGAAAGAGCGTTTTGTGGAGGAGTACGGGAAGCATCCGGATGTGATACTATGCGGGAGCATGCCGAGTATCGAGTATTGGTTCTTGCTGCATTTTGAACGGACGAACCGGTATTTCGGCAGTTCGGTGAAAGTGATAGAGGCGTTGCGGCAGTACATGGGATTTGAGAAGACGGAACGGTTCTTGCGTCAGCCGGGATGGGTGCAGCGGTTGTTGGCAGACGGAGGATTGGCACGAGCCATGACGAATGCGGATACGTTGGGCGAGACGGGAGAGTCGCATACGCGTATACCGGAGGCGATACGGTATTTGGAGGAGCATAATTGATGTTTGAGGGTCGCACTAATGGCCGGGAGCGGATCCTGAAACTTGAACTCAGCAATGACCAAGTCGCCAAGCGGATTGTCAAGATCTATGAAGAAGTGTTATCTAATTAGTCTAGTTAGGTACTGGCTTGTTCCTTTAAGGAATAATAATGATACAATAATGTACTAAAAGGTACAAGCTGATGGCATACGATTTGTAGAATATGAGTAAACAAAATAGGGAAAATAACGAGAGTAATATCATCATTTATAACACCATCGACGGAAAGGCGAGTGTGGTGCTGTATGCACGGGATGGGAGCGTGTGGATGAAAAATGCTATTAATCGTTCCCTATGGGATAAGAACCAAAATCAACTTGCGAAACTTTTTGACACCTCTAAGCAGGGTATAGGTCAGCATATCGCTAACATGCTGAACGAGAGTGAATTAGATGTAAATTCAGTTGTAAAGGATTATTTGACAACTGCCGTGGATGGAAGAGGCATACGAATTGTAGCATAGAAAATAATAGTTATGGAACAGGAATTGCAGTTTTTATTGTATGATCTGCCGGACGATAGTGCGAAAGTACAAGTAGTTGTTCGGGATGAGACGGTATGGATGACCCAAAAAGCTATGGGTGTGCTGTTTGGGGTTCAGGCTCCGGCAATCAGTAAGCATCTGAAGAATATCTTCGAAAGCGGAGAACTGAATCCGGAAGTGGTTATTTCCAAAATGGAAACTACCACTCAACATGGCGCTATAGCAGGGAAAACGCAGACAAGTGAGACAAACTTTTACAACTTGGATGCCATTATATCCGTGGGTTATCGTGTGAACTCGACCAAAGCAACGCGGTTCCGGCAATGGGCAACGAAGATCCTGAACGAATACATCCGTAAGGGGTTTGCGCTGAACGATGAACGTCTGAAACAAGGGAAACGTGTGTTTAGGCAGGATTACTTCCGTGAGTTGCTGGAACGGATTCGTTCGATACGTGCCAGTGAACGACGTATATGGCAACAGATAACGGACATCTATGCGGAGTGCAGTATCGATTACGATCCGAAAGCGTTGACGACCAAGGATTTCTATGCGATGGTGCAGAACAAGTTCCACTACGCGATAACGGGACTTACGGCAGCCGAGATCATCTATCACAGCGCAGACCATACGCAGGAACATATGGGGTTGACGACATGGAAGAACTCACCGGACGGACGGATCTTGAAGTCGGACGTGACGATAGCGAAGAACTACCTGAGTGAGCAGCAGATACGTCAGTTGGAGCGCGCTGTGACAGGATACTTCGATTATATCGAGGATATGGTGGAGCGTGGCAATGCGTTCACAATGAGCGAGTTTGCGAACAGCGTGAATGAGTTCCTGTCATTCCGGAAATACGAGGTGCTGCCGCATAAGGGTTTGATTTCGCGTGAGGCAGCGGAGGAGAAAGCGCATGCGGAGTACGAGATTTACAATCGGACGCAGCCGATAGAGTCGGATTTTGACCATTTCTTGGAGCTGGAGGCAGAGGTGAAGCCGATGAAGGAGTGAGGGATGGCGATGAAAGCTGCGGCGAAGGATGCGGGGAGTGAGTTTTGGAAGAAATTTAAATGATTTTTGATTGTCCTTCTCCGGTCGCACCCATGGCTGGAAGCGGATCCTTGCCCTTGAACTCAGCAATGACCAAGTCGCCAAGCGGATTGTCAAGATCTATGAAGATGTAATCAAAAAGTGAGGAATGGTGCGTGGTTCGTGGTGTAAAAATCTTGGTTGTGTGCAAAAATATGCAATAAAAAATCGTGGAATGGTGTAAAAGATTTGCGTATATCATTTATTTTTAGTACCTTTGCAGTCGAAAAAATGGTAGCGCGCTACCGAATAATAGAATGACGTATGAAATTTGAGAGAAAATACTACTTGGACGAACTTGTAGCGAGGAAGCATAACGGGATGATAAAAATCATTACCGGCTTGCGTCGTAGCGGTAAATCATATCTGCTGTTCGAGCTATTCCGCGCTCATCTGATAGAGAGTGGTGTGAGCGAAGACCAGATCATTGCCTTCTCGCTGGAGAATAGGCGTATGAAGAAGTTACGTAATCCGGACGAGTGCCTGGCCTATATTGATGCGCATATCCAAGGCGAGAAGATGCACTATGTGATGATAGACGAGGTGCAGCTGATGGCAGAGTTTGAGGATGTGCTCAATAGTTATCTGGACATGCCGAATGTAGATGTGTACGTAACGGGTAGTAATTCTCGATTTTTGGTAAGCGATGTAGTGACAGAGTTCCGAGGACGAGGAGATGAGGTGCGTGTGTTCCCGTTGAGTATATCGGAGCTTCATGAGGCATATCCGGAAAAGCCATGGGATGAGTTATGGCAAGAATATTCGAACTTCGGAGGTTTGCCCATGGCAATACTAACAGAAGGAGTGGATCGAAAAAAGGCATATTTGAAACAGTTATTCCGGACGACCTATTTCAAGGACATCGTAGAGCGATACCATATTCAACACACTGAACAACTGGATCAATTGGTGGATTTTGTGGCATCATCGGTAGGATCATTGACGAATGCGAATAAGTTAACCAACACGTTTCTGTCCAAAGGTGATAAGATATCTGTAGATACGGTAAGTCAGTATTTGGATTACCTGAAAGATGCGTTTTTGCTGAATCAAGCGAAGCGCTATGATATTCGTGGGAAGCAATATATCGGTTCGCCCTACAAATATTATTTTACAGATATTGGTCTTCGTAATGCGCGACTGAACTTCCGTCAATATGAAGAAACACATATTATGGAGAACGTGATATACATGGAGCTGCTGCGTAGAGGATGCGAGGTAGATGTGGGCGTGATAGAGATAGTAGAGAAAGTGGAAGGAAAGAATGTGCATAAGCGGATCGAAGTGGATTTTGTGGTGAACAAGGGCGACAAGCGGTACTATATCCAATCGGCATACGCGGTGCCTGATGATAAAATGGCGCAAGAAGAGCGTCCGTTACTGAAGATATACGATTCGTTCAAGAAAATTATCGTTGTGCAAAACAATGTTCTGCCATGGCATAATGAAAATGGGACGCTGATATTGAGTCTGAAGCAGTTCTTGACGGAAGAAGATAGTATGGAGAAGTAAAAGATGATACCAAGATTAGATATAGAGTTTAAGTCGAGATCAGCTGCGGAGATACGGGAGTATGTGTTGGCGCATGCTTCTTCGGATAAGCGGAGTTTGGGAGATACGAGCCGGAGTAAGAAGGTGCTGGAGGAAGTGCTGGGGATTTTTGATGGGATATTGGAGGAAGTTGGAAGAAAATAATGCTTTCTTGTCGTTTTTATAGAGTTAAGTCATAAGAAAAAACAATCAAATTAAATAAGAGTTATGGCAGTTAATCCAAGAGTAGATTTTTATCTGTTATTTCTTAGACCAGCCAAGCGCAATCGGTTTAAGACTTTTCGCAATTTTGCGGAAGAAGTTTTGCTTGTGCCTCATACTGCAAGTGATGTTGAGGTTTTTGGAACGCTACAAGATCATTTCATGAGTAAATTAGTGTCTACAATTGCTAGCGATGATGCAATCAAGAAGCAAGTGAGATGGTTGGATACAGAGGAGAATTTATATCGTGCATATAAACCCCAGCCAGATTATAATAAAAATATTATTTGGGGCGTGCTAATGGGAGGACGATATGGCCGTAATGGTTTACTCGTAGATCGCAGTAATATGGATGAAGATGTTAATGCTGATGCCATAAATCCTACAAAATCAGTACTGAGATATTTCTATTTTATGTTGTATCTTCCATTGGACCATAACGAGGGATGCTTGATAATTCATTCCAATAGTAGGGAGGAGTCCTCAGCTGATATATTCCGTTCTTTTTTAGGAAAATTATTTATGGATAATGGTAATTATAAAAAAATGATGACACGTCACTATTGTCCAAAGTATTTTCAAAATCTTTTTAAAGAAGGAGCAGTACTAAAGCAAATGCAGTTTGCTGATACATATATAGATAGTGGACTGAATGCTAATGGTATCGTGAATGACGGAGGTGAAAAATCATACGATGTTAAATTCTATATCACTCCTCATAATGAGCGAGCCACATTTGATAATGCGATACATGTTGCTCGTTCGTTGATGCAAAGAATCGGTTTTTCGTTTGAGGGTAATATCAGATATTTAACAGATGCAAATACATCGAGGATTACAGTTGAAAATCCTGAAACAAAGAGAAATCAGACTTTTTCATTGGATACAGATGAAATAAATTTGTGTCCAGCTATCGATCTTGTCGGTATAATGAGTGAAAATGATTTTGTAGAAGACGGAACGCCAAAGATTGAAATTTTGCATGAAAAGATGTTATCAATCTTTTTAGATGAAGTATTACCAGAGTTGAGACCCGATTTGGAGGATTGATATAAAGAAATATGATTAAGACATTTTGGGAAAATTTTACGAAGTTCTTTTTGCGCGATTTTGAGGAAAAGCGTAGAATGACATGTTTGCATTGGCTGCTTTTGATTATTCTTTATGCTTTATGTGTAGCCGCTATATGGTATCAGAATAATGGGTTTGAAGAACTAAGAGATGTGTTAATGGGTATTTTGTCTACTTTAATAGGCCTATTTATAACAGCACTGGTTTTTGCTATAGAGGGATTGCCGATGGGGCAGAACAAAAGACATGGCTTGTTTGATATAGAAATTCAAAGCAATGGGAAAGTCCAACAAAAAATACTTTATTATCAGGAAAAACATAATAAAACATCAAAGGATCAGATTAGAGAGAATAAATTATATTATTATGCTTCTAATATTCAATATGCAATAACTGTTAATATTATATTTGCATTAGTTGCATTATTATTTTTGTTGGTTGATGCGCTATTTACCAATATATTTTCATTAACGGATGTCGCAAAATATATACAGGCATTTTTTGAGACGTATAGTGTAAAGTATCTTTTCAAGGGTGGTGTGCCAGTATTGATGAGGGCGTTTATAATATTTGATATGTTGATTATTATCCTTAACACACTATATGTGATTATTGCTCTTATGCAATTCTCTGATGTAAAAAGACAAATTGCATCTGAAGAATAAGAGCCGACCTTTGTCGTTGTAAGATGTGAATTTATGTGGCCAGCATTAACAAAAGAGGAATTGATTTTTGAGCATGAGCATGACGAAGAATGTACGCTTTGTGGGAGATCATTTCGAAATGATGAAACGATAGCGATAGGGTATGACGCAAACAATTCTATGCAAATGGTATGTGAAGATTGTATACCTAAAATCACACCAAAAGTGAAACACGTGCATAGGTGTCGTGCTTACAAGAAGCCATCTCCAAACGATATGTTGTGGAGGTTTGTGGATTTAGCTAAGTTTATATCATTGTTAAAGGAACGAGCATTGTTCCTTACACGTATTGACCAATTTTCTGATCCGTTTGAGTGTGCTATAGGACTTGCAGAACATAAGGCTAAATATGATGCGTATTACATGGACTTTTTGAAATATGCTATATCAGTAGCACCAAGAGATAAAAACGAGCCTGAGCCAACGCAGGAATATATTCAAGAAAATGCTGAGCGCCTATTTAACGACATGTCGGAAATCAATAAAAAGCACCGTAAGACGATCTTTGTAAATTGTTGGCATAAGAATACGGTAGAGTCAGAAGCGATGTGGAATCTATACGTGAAGGATTTGACTCAAGGAATAGCTATTCAAACGACATACGACAGGTTGTATCGAGCAATAGGACGAGAAAATATGCCTATGATAGGAGAAGTGAATTATATAGATTATTCCAAGGGAACGGTATATATGCAAGATGTTCATTGGTATAAACGCAAGTCATTTGAACATGAGAAAGAAGTTCGTATAGTACAAGGGTTGTATAAAGAAGAACCAGAGCGGTTAGGTATATCACTCCCTGTGGATTTGGATGTGTTAATAGAGAAGGTATATGTATCACCAATGGCGCAATCGTGGTTCGAGGACATCGTAAATGATATATTAGCGCGCTATGGGATAAACAAAAAGGTTATCCCGTCACAATTAAATAGGGAAGTATTTTATGGATGAGGAGCAAAGATAAGACTAATTATGGAGACCAAAAATTTTGAGAATTAGTAGATATGCCAAAGATAAATCCACAAAAGGAAACGTTACGCATAATGGGCAAGATACGCCATAATGTTCGCAATGGAAAGTGGATATGCATGTGTGACGGATGCTCGGAGATGGCAATTAACAGTCATCTGCTTATGCGTAATGGTATATTGAACTATGTGGTGGAAGAGGGGCATGTATATGAACTGCATTCGGACGCACCACAAGCTATGCGAGCCGATAAGATGCCGATAGATTTTAAAAGAGTAGGAATAAATCAAGCTATATCACATCCTGTTTTTTGCAAAGAACATGATGATTCATTATTCGAAGAAATAGAGAAACGGACTCCAGATTATACATTATATCGTCACGTGGCACTGTATAGTTACCGAGCATTGTGTGCAGAAGTACGAAAAAAAGAGATAGAGGTAGAGATACAGAAACGAATAATACAATCAAGTGCGCTATACGGCTTGGCAGGGCCAGATTTTATAGATGATTACAAGGGAGCTAATGTGATGGAAACGATAGGCTTGCGGGACTTGAATTATTATAAGGAGCAGATAAAAGGAGACATAGATAAAGGAACGGAATCATTTGTGTTCTATTCACGCGAATTGCCAATCAAAGGGGTATATGCGTCAGCGACTTCATCGTTGTTTGCATCAGATGAAGAGACGGTATCTAAATCAATCTTGAATATACTATTTATTCATTTGATTCCGTTAGCTGAATCAACTCAGTTAGTAATAGGATATCACAAAGAAAAGGTTAATGACAAGATACTGAACTATGTGCAACGATGGAAAGAAGCAAAAGCGGAAGATATTGGCGCGATGTTAACTGCATTATTTACGCAGATAGAAACATGGGGCATGAGTCCTTCGATATATAGGAAGTTAAAACCAGAGTGCGAGAAGGCATTTTATAAAAAATTGGAGAATAGTTTTATTACGATATACCAAACACCGGTAGAGGATATTAACTTATTTGAAGGAATATTATAAGTAAGAGCAGAGTGAGTTTTAAATTGGTTGTGATATTTATAGTAAACTGCAGACTGTATATGTTAATTGGCAATAGTCGTTTTAACCGTTATTCGTGGCTTAACAGGACGGAAGAAGCATTAATTTGCGCATTTATGCAAGGTGCTGTGTATGCGTGGTGTAACGTGCATGGGAGCGAACCATTTGCGGCTCGGAACCTGGTAGGAGGAGATAATTTCTATTGGCAGGGGACACCGTTATATCCATTGTATGAACATTATCACAATTTGTATCCCAATGATGATAGCGGGTATGCGGTAACGCAAGCAGGAAGAGCGCTTGGGCATATATTAAAACGTATCATTGTAGAAGATAAAAGGACATTTACAACGGAAATACGCAATCAGGTTCGGCATTATCAATGGCAACCGAATGAAGAGGATGATCAGGTTGTGCATGTGCCTAATTGGATGAGAGGGGAAAGTTGGTAGTTAAACATGTCCACGAAAGACCAACAATGATCCCCAAAAAAGATAAGATAATCGCAGAAAATTTAGTAAAAATCAAAAATATTCGCGAAAATTTTAGTAAAAGTGGTGATTTTATTTGTTTATTCGCAAAAATTTCCGTATCTTTGCAGCGGATTTTGTAAAAAAGCATATGGCAGGGATAGATTTATATAAGGAGATCGTGTTCGGATCGGCAGACTCTACAACGGCTCAACGGATATCAGACCTGGAGAAGCAAGGTAAATTGCGGAAGATAGCTCCACGTCTGTACACTACCAACATGAAAGATAGTCCAGAGGCGATTGTGCGACGTAACCTGATAGAGATATTGGTATGGCGTTTTCCGAATGCAATAATCAGTCACCGCAGTGCGTACGAGATGCGTCCTACCGGTGCCGGTGAGTTATTCCTGACAACGACGCAGAACAGACGCATAACCGACTTGCCTGGATTGGGCGTGAACCTGATCAAGGGACATGCGGCACTGAAGAGCGATATTCCGTACATGGGTATTTATATCTCGTCGGAGAGCCGATGGATACTGGAGGTGCTGGAGTCGTCGCGTAAGAGTGGGGACGAGAGTAAGAGTCTGCTGCAGACATTTGTGGAGGAACGGATGGAGAAGATGCTGCTGCAGCAAGGAGAGGCGAAGCTGAATGCATTCCGTGACCAGACGCGTGAAGTGGCGCAAGAGTTGGGGTTGACGAAGGAGTTTGAGAAGTTGAACAAGATCATATCAGCCTTGCTGTCGACGCATCAAGCGGACGTGCTGCAATCGGTATCGGCAGTGGCTACGGCAGCCGGAGAACCGTATGACGCGTCACGATTGGAGCTGTTTGACGTGCTGTTCGAGCAGTTGAACAACCGGTTCTTCACGAGTCTGCCAGTGCGTTATCCGGACGAGGAGAGTTTCCGGATGTTTGCTTTCTTTGAGAGTTATTTCTCGAACTACATCGAGGGGACGGAGTTTATTGTGGATGAGGCGAAAGAGATCATCGCTTCGGGACTGCCGAAGCCTCGACGCGATGAGGATTCGCATGATATATTAGGTACGTATCGGGTGGTGAGCAACCGTGAGGAGATGAGTCGTGTGCCGCATAGCAAGCAGGAGCTGTTTGAGTTATTGCGGCATCGTCATGCAGTGCTGTTACAGGGTCGTCCGAGTATGCAGCCGGGGATGTTCAAGCATCAGAATAACCGAGCCGGAGACACGGTGTTTGTGGATGCGCGGTTGGTGCAAGGGACATTGGCAAAGGGTTTTCAACGGTATGAGGCGCTGCAGGATCCGGTGGCCAGAGCGATATTCATGATGTTCATGATCAGCGAGGTACATCCGTTCAACGATGGAAATGGACGAATGGCGCGAGTGATGATGAATGCGGAGCTGGTGCATGCGGACCAGTGCCGTATCATCGTGCCGACAGTGTTCAGGTTGGATTATTTGCTGACGCTGCGTAAGTTGAGTAGGCAGAAGAATCCGGAGGCGTATATCCAGGTGATGCAGAAACTACATTTGTTCAGCCAGAACCTATACGGCTCTGATTATGAGGCGCTGAACCGGTATCTGTTGGCATGCAATGCGTACGAGGAGCCGGAGAATGCGCGGTTGATTGTGACGGAGAGGGAGTAACCATCAGGAATATCCGGAGAGTTCAAATGGAGGTAGGCAACCATTTGAATTTTTCTAATAGTTCAAATGATCAAAAGAAGAGAATTAAATAGCATATGAAGATAACATTGATTGCGGGGGCCAGGCCGAATTTTATGAAGGTGGCACCGATTATTAAGGCGATTAAGGCGTTTAATGAGGGGTTACAGGTTACGGGTGACGGGGTACCGGTGACGGGTGAGGGGATTTCTTACCGCTTAGTACATACCGGACAGCACTATGACAAGAACATGAGTGACACGTTCTTTGAAGAATTGGGCATTCCGGCTCCGGACGTGAACCTCGGTTGCGGTGGCGGTTCGCAAGCGGAACAAACGGCACATATCATGGTGGCGTTTGAGAAAGAGCTGTTAGAGCATCCGACGGATATCGTGCTGGTTGTGGGAGATGTGACAAGCACTATGGCTTGTTCGATCGTGGCGAAGAAACTGAACACCAAAGTGTGCCATGTGGAAGCAGGAATTAGGTCTTGGGATCTGACAATGCCTGAGGAGATCAACCGCATGGTGACGGATAGTCTGGCGGATTATATGTTCACGACGTCCGAAGTCGCGAATCGCAATCTGATTCGGCAAGGAGCCGAATTGGTTACGGGTGACGGTTTATCGGTTACGGGTGACGGGTTACAGGTTACGGGAGAGCGCATTCTGCCGGAGGATAAGTATGCCAATAAGCGTATTCAGCAGCGCGTATGGCATGTGGGGAATGTGATGATTGATACTCTGTTGGCGAACAGGGCGCGGTTTAGAAAGCCGGAAGTGTGGGATGAACTAAAACTCCAAGAAAAACAGTTTGTGGTGATGACGATGCACCGTCCGGCTAACGTGGACGAGGAGAACCATCTGCGTGCGATGATGGAGCAAATCATTGATAATGTGCATGGTCTGCAGGTGATCTTCCCGATTCATCCGAGAACGGCAAAAATCCTTAAGGAGTTAATGAATGAAGGAATGAATGAGTTAACGATTGAGGAGCGCTTCCCAAACCTCCATATTGTCGAGCCGATGGGGTATCTGGAGTTTAACTATTTAGTTGAGAGAGCTAAAGCGGTTGTGACGGATAGCGGTGGTATTACCGAAGAGACGACGGTGATGGGTGTACCGTGTATCACCTTGCGCGACAATACGGAACGTCCGGAGACGTGTACGGTGGGTACCAACGAGCTCATCGGCACGAACCCTGCGGCTATCAAACCGGCATTGGACAAGCTCTTTGCCGGAGAGTGGAAGAAAGGTGCCATTCCGGAGTTGTGGGATGGACACGCTGCCGAACGCATTATCAGCGTTCTGGCAGATTTGTGATTTCTGATTTGTGATTTTAGATTGAAGATTTGAGATTTTAGATTGCAAATTTAGAAATTTTAGAAAAAATGGCATACACTCTTGTGTATGTCATATTTTTTTTGTAATTTTGCAGCGCAAAAGATATAACACGATAAAAACAACAATATTAAACAATATTAATGAGAAATTTTAAGTTATGGAATACGTTGTGCGGATGGGTGGTGTTTGCCATCGCAGCGTGCACGTATTTAGCTACTATTGAGCCGACAGCCTCGTTCTGGGACTGCGGTGAATTTATTGCGAGTGCATGGAAACTGGATGTGGGGCATCCCCCAGGAGCACCGTTCTTTATGCTGATGGGACATTTTGCGTCACTGTTTGCAAGCGATGTGAGTCACGTAGCGATGTGCGTAAATGCGTTGTCGGCATTGGCGAGTGCGTTCTGCATACTATTCCTATTCTGGACCATCACAGCGTTGGCAAAAAAACTCGTGCAGCCGGATGAATTATGGAAGGGGATAGGTATCTTAGGCGCAGGAACGGTAGGCGCATTGGCGTATACGTTCAGCGACACGTTCTGGTTCTCGGCCGTAGAGGGTGAGGTATATGCCTCGTCGTCGCTATTCACGGCCGTGGTATTCTGGCTGATACTGAAATGGGACGAGAAAGCTGACGAAGAGGGTAGCGATAAATGGCTGATACTGATCATGTACCTGATGGGATTGAGTATAGGTGTTCACCTGCTGAACCTGCTGACGATACCTGCCATCGTATTGGTATACTATTTCCGCAGATATACGTTCTCGTGGAAAGGCGTCATCAGCGCGTTTATGATCAGCTGCCTGATATTGGCTGTAGTGCTGTACGGATTGATACCCGGTTTGCCGACGATGGCCGGCTGGTTTGAATTGATGTTCACCAACGGCTTCGGATGTCCGTTCAATACGGGATTGTATGTATATATCGTATTGCTGATAGCCCTATTAGCCGGAGGTATATGGTGGACATACCGTAAGATAGATGCCGAGGGACAAGACCAGACCCAACCCGGTAAGCCGACGCTATGGCGTTGGGCCAATACGGGACTGATCATGGTAGCGATGATATTGGTGGGTTACTCGAGTTATGCGGTATTGGTTATCCGCTCGAGTGCCGATACGCCGATGGATCAGAACAGTCCGGATAATGTATTCAGCCTAAAATACTACCTCAACCGTGAGCAGTATGGCGACCGGCCGTTGCTGTACGGACAGACGTACAATGCTCCCGTTAAGTTAGAGATACGCGGTAATATGTGCATACCGGTAGAGAAGAAAGGACATGCACAATATGCTCCTGCGCCGAAGAAAGAAGGCGAGAAGGACCATTATGCTATCACCGGGTACAAGACGACCTACGAATACATGGATGAGTTTAAGATGCTCTTCCCGCGTATGTACAGCGGACAAGGTTCGCACGTCAGTGCCTATAAGCAATGGGCCAACGTGAAGGGGCGCAGGGTGAAGTATGACTATTGCGGCCAGAAGAAGACGGAGTTCTGTCCGACGTTTGCGGAGAATATGCGATTCTTCTTCCGCTACCAGGTCAACTTCATGTATTGGCGTTACTTTATGTGGAACTTCTCGGGTAGACAGAATGATATACTGAGCTATGGCGATATCACGAAGGGTAACTGGATAACCGGTATACCGATGATCGATAATGCGATGTTAGGTGATCAATCGAAATTGCCGGCCGAGCTACGCAACAACAAGGCTCACAATGTATACTATATGTTACCGTTGCTGATGGGATTGATAGGCATCGTATGGCAGTTGGGTAAGCGCAACAAGGGCGTGAATGAAGGGGCCCGTTCGTTTGCGTTGACCTTTCTGATGTTCTTTATGACCGGATTGGCCATCGTAGTATACCTGAACCAGACGCCTTATCAGCCGCGTGAGCGTGACTATGCGTATGCCGGTTCGTTCTATGCGTTCTGTATATGGATAGGTTTAGGGGCATTAGCGCTGATTGATATAATCAATAATAAATTAAAAATTAAAAATTACGAATTAAAGATTAAGGCCGTTATAGCCATAGTGATTACGATAGTATGCTTGGGTGTACCGGCATTGATGGCGCAGCAGAACTGGGATGACCATGACCGGTCGCACAGGTACAGTTGCCGCGATTTCGGAGCCAACTACCTGAAGAGTTGTGAGAAAGATGCTATCATCTTCTCGAACGGCGATAACGACACCTTCCCGCTATGGTACAACCAGGAGGTAGAAGAGGTAGGGCAAGACCTGCGCGTGTGCAACCTGAGTTACCTGCAGACGGATTGGTATATCAGTCAGATGAAGCGTCCGTATTACGAGTCGTCGGCACTGCCGATCAACTGGGAATACAAGGACTTTATGCCCGGCACGAACGAGGTAGTCATGTGCGACAACCGTTTGGGGCAGCCCATATCGGTAGAGCAAGCGTTCAACTTCTTGCGTTCGGATGATCCCCGTACCAAGCGTGACGGCGACAACTACATACCGTCGAACCAGCTGTATATCGAGGGTGCGAACGGCGAGAAGATGATGATTAAACAAGCTCGTCGCTTCACTCGTTCGGAGATGATGGTATTGGAGATGCTGCAAAACATAGCTAAAGACGGATGGAAGAGACCTATCTATTTTGCCGTGACGGTAGGTAACGATTACTACTTAGGTTTGGAACCGTACTTCGAGTATACTGGCTTGGCCTGCAAGATCACTCCCAACCGCAGTTCGGACGGACGCGAGCGGGTGAATACCGAGGTGATGTACGACAATATGATGCATAAGTTTGCGTACGGCAATATGAACCGTCCGGGTATCTATATCGACGAGAACCTTATGCGTATGTGCCGCACCCACAGGATGATGTTTGCCCAGTTAGCTGAGGCATTGGTACGCGAGGGTAAAGACGAGCAAGCGTTGGAGGTATTGGATTATGCCGAAGAGGTATTGCCGGGATATAATGTGCCCTACGAGACGACATCGCTGACGATGGCATCGCTGTACTATTACTTAGGCGAGACAGAGAAAGCCAATAAGTTGATGTGTGCCGTAGCCGATAATGCATGCGAATATTTAGAGTGGGGCAAGAGCCTGAAGCGTGACCTACGTAAGGCAGCCGAGCACACGCTGAATCAGCAAGCCTCAATACTGGATTACATCTGCCGGTCATTACGACAGCAACGTCAGACAGAGCTATACGATAAATACTCAGCCCTTGCGGCAACGAAATATTGAAAAAACACTTAATCTTAATCTAATATTATGAAACACTTATTGCTCGGAGATGAAGCCATAGCTCAGGGCGCTATTGATGCCGGATTGAGTGGCGTATACGCCTATCCGGGAACTCCGTCGACAGAGATAACGGAGTATATACAAATAGCAGAGAGCAAGAAAAGTCAGGATGCGAATCATCAGCCAATCTTTTGCCGTTGGGCGACGAATGAGAAAACGGCCATGGAGGCAGCGATGGGTATGAGTTATGCCGGTAAGCGTGCGTTAGTATGCATGAAGCATGTAGGCATGAATGTATGTGCCGATGCGTTTATGAATACCGCCATCACCGGAGTGAACGGAGGATTGGTAGTATTGGCTGCCGACGACCCGTCGATGCATTCGTCACAGAATGAACAGGACTCGCGTTTCTATGCTAAGTTCGCTTTGATCCCCTGTTTTGAACCCAGTAACCAACAGGAGGCGTACGATATGATTCGTGCGGCTTTTGAACTATCGGAGCAGTTGCATTATCCTATTCTGATGCGTGTGACTACGCGTATGGCTCACTCGCGCGCCATAGTAGAGACGCGTGAGGCCGAGGCACAGAAGACGATGGTGCCGGCTGCTAATCCCAAGCATTTTATCTTATTACCAGCTATGTCGCGCCTCAACTACCGCGACCTATTGGCTGCCCAGAAGACCTTTGTGCATGCTTCCGAGACATCGGGATACAATACGTACGTGAAGGGCACTAATCCCAAACGCGCCATTGTCACTACGGGTATAGCCTATAACTACCTGATGGAGAATTATCAGGGAGGTGCTTCGGTACTGAAGATAGCTCAGTATCCGCTGCCGGAAGGGATGATAGAGCAGATGGTGAAAGACGGAGCGGAAGAGATATTGGTGATAGAAGAAGGACAGCCGGTAGTAGAGGAGTTATTAGCAGCCGTACTGTACAATGCTCCTTATATACAAGGTAAGGGGCCGCGTATCGTAGGCCGATTGACCGGAGCCTTACCGCGCGACGGAGAGTTGACTCCCGATAGCGTACGTCAGGCCATCGGCTTAGCGCCGCTGCCGGTACACGAGGAGGACAAGATAGTAGTAGGTCGTCCACCAGCGATGTGTCAAGGCTGCGGACACCGCGATATGTATGCCGCATTGAACGAGGTAGTAGCCGAATATGGAGATAAGGCTCGCGTATTTGGCGATATAGGTTGCTATACTTTAGGCGCATTGCCTCCGTATCAGGCTCTGCACGCTACCGTCGAGATGGGGGCCTCGATAACGATGGCCAAGGGAGCTGCCGATGCCGGTTTGCATCCTGCGATAGCCGTCATAGGTGACTCGACGTTTACCCATTCGGGAATGACGGGACTGCTGGACTGCGTGAACTCGAAGGCCAATGTAGTAGTAATTATCTCGGATAACCTGACGACCGGTATGACGGGAGGACAAGACTCAGCCGGAACGGGACGGATAGAGAATATATGTACGGGATTGGGTGTAGAGCCGGAGCATGTACGCGTAGTAGTGCCGCTGCCCAAGAATATGGAAGAGATAAAGCAAGTATTGCGCGAGGAAATCAGCTATGCCGGACCTTCGGTCATGATAGCTCGTCGCGAATGTATACAAACATTGAAACGTCACCTTAAAGCTGCAAAGAAATGAAGAAAGACATTATTTTAGCCGGTGTAGGAGGACAAGGTATCCTCTCCATCGCCACCGTTATCGGTGAAGCTGCTTTAGCAGAAGGTTTGTATCTCAAACAAGCCGAAGTGCACGGCATGAGTCAACGCGGAGGTGATGTACAATCGAATTTGCGTCTGTCGTCGGAGCCTATATGTTCGGATTTGATAGCCAAGGGTGGAGCAGATATCATTATCTCGTTGGAGCCGATGGAAGCCTTGCGTTATGTGGGCTACCTGAAGCCGGACGGATGGATAGTAACGGGCACTAAGCCGCTGATTAACATACCCAATTATCCGGATACGGACGAGCTGATGCGCCATATAGAAGCTTACGAGCATCACGTGATGCTGGATGTAGAGGCATTGGCCTTATCGGTAGGTGCTCCTGCCCAGGCAGCCAATATGGTGCTGTTAGGAGCGGCCATCCCGATGTTAGGTATCGATCATGACAAGATGATAGCCGGAGTAAAGCGTGTCTTTGCACGTAAGGGCGAAGCTGTAGTGAACACCAACGTAGCAGCCGTAGAAGCCGGATATCAAAACAATGTACGCGTATGAGTTTTCCGTTAGATAAACAAGTAGTAGACCGTATCTGCTCAGATTTTGGGTTGCGTAACGCCCATGAGTTGGGTGCTGCCAGTATCCGTCAGTTGGTAGGTGTGGTCAAAGACATAGAACGAGCGACCGGAGAGGAGTTTGTTCATATGGAGATAGGCGAACCCGGTTTGCCGGCCGACAGGATAGGTATCGAGGCCGAGTACCAGGCTCTACTGAACGGCTGTGCGTCGCATTATCCGAATATAGTAGGTATCCCGGGTGTCAAACACTGGGGCTCGGAGTTCGCGCGCGCGTTTATTAATATAGAGCGTCCGGAAGAATGCATCATCCCTACGGTAGGCTCTATGCAGGCAGCCTTCGCCATGAATATGATGCTCACGCAGTTGACGCCCGGCAAGGATACGATACTGTTTCTGGATCCCTGTTTCCCGGTACAAAAGATACAATGTAAGGTCATCGGTTGCCGTATCGAGGCATTCGATGTGGCCGATTATCGCGGAGATAAGTTGGGCGAGAAGATAGAGTCGTATCTAAAGAGCGGCCGCATAGCCGGTATACTATACAGCAATCCGAACAACCCGACATGGATGTGTCTGACAGACGCAGAGTTGAAGACGATAGGTGAGTTGGCAACCCAGTACGATACGATAGTAATAGAAGACTTGGCGTACCTGAATATGGACTTCCGCGATACGAAGCGCGGTACGCCGTATCAGCCTCCTTATCAGCCATCTATAGCGCACTATACGCACAACTGCGTGCAGTTGATCTCGTGCTCGAAGATGTTCAGTTATGCTGGCCAACGTGCAGCCTTTGTAGCTATTGACCCGGTATTGGCTCATCGCGTCTATCCGGCTATGACAGAGCGATTCGGCAATAGCGGACAGTTCCTACAGACGTTCTCCTATTTCTTCCTCTACGCCCTGTCGAGCGGCGTATGCCATTCGGTACAACACGGTATGGCTGCTATGCTGCAGGCCGCGTGCGAGGGACGTCTGCATTTTGTAGAGAACACGCGCGAATACGAGCGCAGGGCTAGAAAGATTAAGGAGATTATGGTACGTAACGGCTTCCGCATCGTGTACGACAAAGATGAGGACCAGCCTGTGGGCGACGGCTTCTTCTTCACGTTCGGCTATAAAGACTGGACCGGAGAGCAGTTGCTTAATAAGCTGATTTATTATGGCGTATCGGCTATCGCTTTAGGTTCGACAGGTGCCCAACGTGAGGGCATGCGCGGTTGCGCTTCGGCTATTCGTGATGACCAATATGAGGAGTTGGATCGCCGATTGGCTATGTTTAACCGTGACTTTGGAGGATAAGACGATGCAATATGTTTCTCCCGCAGAAGCGGTACAACAGGTGCGTAGCGGCGATACTATCGTTGTACAAGGCTCGACATCGGTACCTATGGTGCTGCTCAAGGCCCTGACCGAACGTGCCCCTGAGTTGCGCGACGTAAAGTTAATATCCGGCTTTGCTATCCATCCGGAAGGAGCGCCGTATGCCAAGAAAGAGTATATCGACTCGTTCCGTGCGCTTAGTATCTTCGTACCCAATTACTTACGCAACGCCATGCGTGAAGGTACAGCAGATACTATTCCCGTCTTCTTAGGCGAAGTACCGGGATTGTTCCGGAGCGGACAATTGGGCTGCGACGTGATGATGCTGCAGGTATCGACACCCGATGAGGACGGCTATTGCTCGTTCGGTATATCGGCCGACCTGGCCTATTCGGGATGCGAATGTGCACGGGTGATTATTGCCCAGATGAATGCGTATATCCCTCATACCCAAGGTCCGGCTAAGATACATATCTCGCGTTTAGGAGCAGTATGTAGGGTAGATGAACCATTAGTAGAAGTGCCGACACCTATACCGACAGAGGTAGAGACACGCATTGGTAACTATATAGCGGCAGAGATCCCTGACGGAGCGACGCTGCAGATAGGTGTAGGAGGTATACCGAATGCGGTTATCAACGCCCTGAGCGATCATCAGCATTTAGGATTGCATACCGAGGCCATCACGGATGGTGTATTGCCGCTGATTAAGAAGGGAATCATCGATAACTCGTGCAAGAAGATACTGCCGGGTAAATCGGTAGGCAGCTTGGTGTTGGGCTCGCGGCAACTATATGATTATATGGACTATAACCACGATGTGGAGATTCATGACGTAGCGTTTACCAATGATCCGCAGATTATCCGTCAGAACCCTAAGGCTATGTCCATCAATTCGGCTATCGAGGTAGACCTGACGGGGCAGATATGTGCTGATTCTATCGGCGAGACGGTTATCAGCGGAGTAGGAGGGCAGCACGACTTCTTCTACGGTTCGGCCTTGTCCGAGGGAGGCAAGTGCTTCTTAGCGCTTACGTCGATGACAGCCAAGGGGCAATCGAAGATTGTACCGCGGTTGGCTCCCGGAGCAGGAGTAGTAACGACACGTTTCCAAGCACAGTATATCGTTACGGAACACGGTATAGCTTATCTGCGTAATCTGCCATTGGCCGATAGGGCTAAGGCTTTGATTCAGATAGCGGATCCGAGTGTGAGGGAAGATTTGGAACGCGCTGCCGTAGAGCGCTTCGGTATAGGTTTCTTACGCCTCAGATAAGCCGGCCGCAAAGGCTTCGGCCTCGTGCAGCTGGGCAATCTTACCCACATCCATCATGCGATAGTCGTGGGGCACATAGGCCTGCAGAGGCGTGGTGTGCATGCTATCCAGATAGAAAGAGATAAGGGAGAACTTTTCCTCTTGTACATAGGGCAAGCGGCTAAGGACTTCCTTATTGAGTATCTGCATGCCGCTAAAAGCCAGGTGTTTACCGTCTTGCCCTTTGAGTTCGCCGGTAGCTATATTGGTCCAGCCCTGTAATAAGCCGTTTTCGCCGAAGCACAGATAGCGCTGGGTCGTGCGTTCGCTTACGACCAACTGACTGACACCCGTCTGTTCGTAGCGACGGAGCAGGTCGCGCAGGTCGATATTGGAGAGGATATCTACATTGCAGGCTAAGATAGGCTCATCGTAGCCATCGGGAAGGGCAGAGAGGGCTTTGCGTAAGCCTCCTCCGGTCTCCAAGAGTAAGTCACGCTCATCGGAGATGAGGATATGGCAATCAAAGTTGTGATGCCGCTGCAGATAGTCTATAATCTGGTCCGGAAAATGATGGACATTGATGATGATATCGTTAATGCCGGCTTGATGCAGGTGCTCTATCTGCCATTGCAGCAAGGTCTTACCGGCCAAAGGCAATAGAGCCTTCGGAATAGAATCGGTAAGCGGTTTGAGTCGCGTACCCAAGCCTGCAGCAAAAATCATTGCTCTCATTTAGCCGGTAATTCGCGTTCTATATTTTGCTCACGATGAATGAGTTGCACCTCTACGCCGAACTTAGTATTGATATGTTCGGCCATCTTTTCGGCCGCATATACGGAGCGGTGTTGTCCACCGGTACAGCCGAAGCACACCATTAGGTTCTGGAATCCGCGATCGATATAGCGCTTCACGCTGGCATCGACCATCGTATACGCCGACTCCAAGAAGGGCTGCATCTCACCATCGTCCTCGATAAACTTAATCACCGGCTCGTCCATACCGGTAAAGAAAGTGTAACGCTCGTATTTACCGGGGTTATTGACGGCACGGCAATCGAAGACGAAGCCACCACCATTGCCGCTGGCATCGGCCGGGATACCTTTCTTATAGGAGAAGCTGTATACGCGAACCACCAAGGGCTTGCGTACGCCTACTTCCTTGAACTGCTTCATGTCCGTCATCTTCTGCAATACCTCGACCAGATAGGGGTAATTATCGGAAGAGTGCTGTAGGAGTTGCCGCAGGTTTTCGATGGCGAAGGGGATAGATTGCAAGAAATGAGGCTTCTTCTCAAAATATCCACGGAAACCGTAGGCTCCTAATACCTGCATGGTTCTGAAGAGGACAAAGTGCATGAGGGTATCGTAGAACTCCTGTCGGTCGATAGGCATATACTTCTGCAATTCATCCAGGTATTCCTCGATCAGTTCCTCGCGCAGGTCGTTATGGAAATTGGCTTTGGCCTGCCATAAGAACGAAGCTACATCGTAGTAGACAGGTCCGCGGCGTCCCCCCTGGAAGTCGATGAAGTACGGCTCATTGTTATGCACCATGACGTTACGCGACTGAAAATCGCGGTACATAAAGGTAGTCATACGGGCCTGGAGGAGGATATAGGCCAGACGTTCAAACTCGTTCTCGAGCATGTCCTCCTGGAAATCCAATCCGGTAGCCTTGAGGAAACAGTATTTGAAGTAGTTAAGGTCCCACAAGATGCTACGTAGGTTGAACTCAGGCTGGGGATAGCATTTGGTAAAATCGAAGTCTTCGGCTCCCTTGACCTGGAAACGTGCCAAGGCGCGCATAGTCTTGCGCAGCATGATTTTCTCCGGCTCACAGAACACACCTGTCTTGCGTCCGTCGGCTATATAATCGAAGAGCAGGGTATTGCCCAAATCCTCTTGCACGTAATACATCAGGTCGTCACTCACAGCCTTAACCTGAGGTACATTCAGTCCTTTGCTGCGGAAATGCTCGGCCATGTATAAGAAGGCAGCATTTTCGTCGCGACTGGTGCCCTGTACGCCAATAAGCGTAGTAGGCTCTTCGCCCTCCGCATGCTGACTCTCGATACGATAATAACGACGATTACTGCCGCTGGCAGTTAAGGCTGTCTGTTCTCCGGCTTTCAGTCCGGTAGCCTGGGTAAATAGTTGACTGAGCGATTGGGACATACTTCGTTCTTTAGCACAATTTGGGTACAAAGGTACATCTTTTTTTGCACTTTCGCAAGAAAATACACTTTTTTTTTGAAAAATACTCCTTTTCGACACCTTTTGGCACGGATTTGGTAGTAGTATTTGCTGAATTATGAAACATATCCGTTTATCTCTCGTACTTACTGTTGCGCTCGTACTATGCGCATCGTCTTTATATGCCCGTAAGCGTCCTATCGTACCGGATTCGCTGCAGACTCTTCGTTTCCAGATTGGTAGTGCACCTTTGTGCCTGCATCGTGTAGAAGCCGGTTCGTTTATGATGGGTGCTACGCACGAACAGTATGATCGCGATCTGACGACCGACCGGCCGGCTCACTTTGTGTCGCTTAACGCCTACTATATAGCCGATACGGAGGTGACGAACCGATTGTGGCGAACCGTCATGTCGGAATGGGTAGCCGAAGAGCGTACCAATACCTTAGACTTGCCGGTTTCGTATATCACATGGCGTGATTGTCAGGAGTTTATACGTCGCTTAGACAGCCTGACAGGATTGCCTTTCCGTTTACCTACCGAGGCCGAATGGGAGTATGCGGCACGCGGAGGCGAGCGCTCGCATTCATATCGCTTTGCCGGATCGCATGAGGTAGACAGCGTAGCGTGGATATATTCCAATTCGGGCAGCCAGAAACATCCTGTAGGGCAGAAACATCCCAACGAGTTGGGATTGTTTGATATGACGGGTAACGTAAGCGAATGGTGTCAAGACTGGTTTGCGCCATACTATATAGCCACCGAACCCAATCCTAAGGGACCTTCCGAAGGGGAATTTAGAGTGGTGCGCGGAGCCAGTTATGACAACTGTGCCGAGAACTGCCATCTGTCTGTGCGTCAGTTCTTTGGCGAAGAGGAGTCGCTGAGTTATGTGGGGCTGCGTCTGGCTCTTACCCTGCCCAACGATCCTATGCTCCAGAAAATGGAAGAAGACCCGGAGTTGGTGCGCTCGGTCAAACTCAAGGGCCAAAAGATGAAGTTTTACTATGTGCCTGCAGAGCAGCCGTATTATATAGCAGAGGAGGTAGTATCCGCTAAACTATGGAAGCGCGTGACGGGAAAGACCTTAGAGGATATCAAAGGTAACGAACCGGCCGTAGGCGTCAATCGTGATGAGCGGGAGCGTTTCTTAGAGCTGTGCAGTAAACATTCCGGTGCCGCTCTGGCTATTGCTACGCAGGACGAGGAGCAGGTAGCTTTGGACAAAGGCATTATCACACCGTCGAAGATGGTGGCCCGTAAGCAAAAACGTTGGGAGCGTGACGTGCAGAGTATACAGAAACACCGTAAGCATGCGCGCCGCACCAATACCTTTACCCAGATGCTTGGTTTGCGCAAGCTGCAGATGGATATTCCCGATGATCCGGTATTGCGTTCGTTTATGCAAGATCCGGATGCCGACAAGCCGATAAGGCTGGTTATTCACTTGACGAAATAAAAAAAAAGTGCTTGTTTTGACATTTTTTTAGCAAAATATTTGCACATGTCAGAAAAAAGCAGTACCTTTGCAGCCGCTTTCGTAAAAAACGAGTCTTGTGAGACTCTGTTTGAGCACAAAAGCTTTGTCTCCCTAGCTCAGTTGGTAGAGCAACTGACTCTTAATCAGTGGGTCGAGGGTTCGAGTCCCTCGGGGGACACAAAAAGGGTCGCGAGTAATCGCGGCCCTTTTGCTATCTATAATCCTAAGCTCGACCTATTCTGTGACTCAGGCTTTGATGACCTTGACGGTTACCCAACGGCCGTTAGCATAGGCTTTAACGAAATATACCCCTGCCGCTAATCCGCTGACGCTGAAGGTATAGGAACCTACAGCCGCTGTGCTGCGCGCCAAGATGGTCTTGCCGGACATATCTATCAGGTACAGCCCTTGTACATCGGTTTTGAGCACAACCTCCAGTTGGTCGTGACACGGATTGGGCATTACTTGCATTACCTCTTCGGGACGAACGACAGGAGCATCGGGACGATTCGGCTCGTCCGTCGGGTTGGGCAGGAACGATTCGATAGGATCATCCGCTAAGGCCTGCTCTTGCCATGACGAGAGGTCGCAATCCGGCATGCGTGTATATTCGATAATCGTGCGCACGAGCATATCATTCAGGTGTTCTACCTTGAGGGTATCGGTGGTGGGCTTGAGGTGTGTGCCTCCTATACCCGAGTCGTCGGTGAGGAAGAAGGAGGTGCCGTTAGTAGCCAACGCCAAGGAGCGCATCAGCAGTTCGCCACTCTCCTGCAAGCCGCTACATACGACCGGTACCAGACGGATACCATAGGCAGCTGCATGCTCTATCTGTTCGTGCAACAGGGCGAGGGTAGCGCTATCCTGATGACAGGGAGCATCCAAGACCAGGAAGGCTATACGCGCACGTGCGTCATCATTCCAGCCGGCCGCATTAATAGTAGCCATCAGGGCTTCCGGTATAGCTTCTTCGTAATCGCCACCACCGCTGGCATACTGCTTGTCCAGGAAAGTTTGCGTAGCCTCTATATCGTCGGTCAGACGTGCTATGCGGGTGAGGTATTCATCGGTATGGTCGCGATAGACTAAGGCGCCGGTACGAATCTGCAAACCGGGTACAGCCGATTGTGAGCGACGGATAACGTCCTTCATCTCGGCCTGCAGATAATGCATCTCATCAGCCATAGAGCCGGTAGCGTCTACTACAAAGAACACATCGGCCGTAGCGTCATTATCGCATGCATCCTCGAGCACGAGGGTGATGATACCATCCGCAAAACGGCGAGCCGGCACTTTTTGCTTCTCGCACAGGATGAAGAGCGCACCCTGTTCGTACGGCTTTACCAGGCCGTTCCACAGCTCGGCACGTCCGGTATTGTCGGTACGAGCCATAAAGAGGGTATTGCCCTTAGCGTCCACCAGCGACACGGCTCTGTTAACCAACGGATAGCCTTGACGATTGACTATCTGCGCGGTATAGCGTTCGTTGGTACGTATCTTCCAATCGTCCACAAAACGCTTGTGGGAACCGGCGAACACACTATTCCATAGGTTCCATTTAGCAAAGTCGTTTACCTCACCGGCTGTCAGCATACCGGCCGAGATACCGTTAGAGGATGCCGAGATATCTTCTTCTACCTCGCCGGTACCGTCTAAGGCGGCTTTCTCGTACATCAACTCCGGTTTAGCACCATCCTTATGGTACACCAAGCTGCGCGACAGACCTAAGGTATAGTATACCTCGCCGTCTTCCGTTTTTTCGCCTTTGCCTTTACGGATATGTCGTCCGGTATTGCGGGTCTTTTTCTTATGCAGAGGCGTCAAGCGTATGCAGAGCGTCTTACCGGCATCCGTGCGGCGAATTTTAAAACTCGTCGACACATAATTCTCAGCCTCTATTTTTACCTTAATACTGGAGCGGGTAGGTATATAGTCTACGCGTCCGTCGTATTGGGTAACGGAGGTATTCTTCTTCGACGTGCCGAACCGCACCTGTGCTCCGGCTATCAGGGCGTCGGTTGTATCGGTCACGATAATCGTCACAGGCTTCATCTGCGCCCATATGAGACCCGGGCAGCAGAGGAGTAAGAAAAGAAATAATCGTTTCATAAGCACATTATTTATGTTCATCAAACGCTATCCAAAAACTATGCCAAAGCGCTTAGGATTGCAAGAAAGCCGTCACACGTTCCTCTAATTCGTGTTGTGCGCGTGTGAGGTTGTCGTTCACGATGATGCAATCGAAATGGGGTGCATCGGCAATCTCTACGTCGGCCTTACGCAGCCGTTCTTCTATCTTCTCCGGCGAATCGGTAGCGCGTCCTTCCAACCGACGACGCAGTTCTTCGATAGACGGAGGAGCCACAAAGATACTCAGGGCACGCGGACCGAAATAGCGCTTGAGGTTGATACCTCCCTTGACGTCCACATCAAAAACTACATGATGTCCCTGCTGCTCAATACGTTCTATCTCCGACTTGAGTGTACCGTAATACGTACCGGCATACACATTTTCGTATTCGATAAAATCTCCGTTTTGGATGCGACGAACAAACTCCTCGTTGGAGATAAAATAGTATTCGCGGCCGTTTTGCTCTTGTCCGCGCGGAGCACGGGTGGTGCAGGAGATAGAGAACTCCAGGTCCTGACGCTGCTCCAGCAGGTAGTTGACCAGCGTGCTCTTACCGCTTCCGCTCGGGGCTGAGAATATTAGAATCATAGTATTATATCTTTACGTTGTTTATAGTACATTAAGCACCTGTTCCTTAATCTGCTCCAAGATATCTTTCATCTTCACAACGATGATTTGCATCTCGCTTTGGTTCGATTTACTACCAAGCGTATTGATCTCGCGACCCATCTCCTGCGCAATAAATCCGAGTTTTTTACCAACTCCCGTAACCGGTAACCCCTCACCCATAACCGGTAACCCCTCACCCGTAACCGGTAACCCCTCACCCATAACCTCTCTAAAGTACTTGATATGATTGGTCAGCCGCACCTTCTCTTCGGTAATGTCCAGTTTCTCCAGATAGTATATCAACTCGGCTTCCAGACGATTCTCGTCTACCTGGTTGCGGGTCTCTTCGGCCAATTGTTTGAGGTTACCCAGCAGCCGTTGGCGAATCTTCTCGACGCGTGATTTCTCGTAGGGCTCCACTTTGGCCAACAGAGCGGCTATACCGTCCAACTTATCGGTAAACATAGCTTGCAGAGCCGCTCCTTCCTGTACGCGGAAGGCTATGAACGCCTCAAGGGCCTGCTGTATGGCCTGCTGCAAGAGTGCCCATTCTTCATCGCTGACAGTCGTATTACCGGCCGCAGGACGGATAACGTCGGGCATACGCAGGATAGGGGAGATTAGGTCCTGCTGCTCCGGGATAGAGAGTTCTTGCTGCAGGGCTTTCAATTCGCGGTAGTAATAGGCAAAAGCTTCTTTGTTGATAGGCGTAAAGGTCTCAGAGGAAGCATGACCGGAGGCGTCCTCGGTATAGATACTTACATCTACCTTGCCGCGTTCCAGCGGAGCCGTCAACATAGCACGTATGTCGGCCTCATGCTCGCGGAAGAAGGGCGCAATCTTCATATTCAAATCCAACTGCTTACTATTGAGCGAGCGGATCTCCACTATCGTCTTATGATCGGAAAATAAGTAATCGGCTTTTCCGTAGCCTGTCATGCTGGATATCATTTGCCTATGCAGAATTTGGAAAATATTGTATTCAATACTTCGGGTGTAGTTATCTGTCCCGTTATCTCGCCTAAGGCTTGCAGGCAGTCTTGCAGGTCCATGCTCAGCAGTTCGCCCGACAGGCCTTGCTGCAACCCTTTCTGTACTTGCCGAATAGCCTTGAGTGCTCGCGTAAGTGCTTCATAATGACGGGCATTGCTTACCAATAACTCGTCCGTGGATTGCACTCCTGCAGCTGCTACCAATTGCTCCCGTAGGTCGCCCAACTCGCCGTTCTTAGCCGATATACCATGGCATCCGGGTACTAAGTCGGCTTTGTTGACTACGCGGATGAGTGTCTGTCCCTCGTGCACCTCAATATCGGGCTGTTCGTCCCTCGTAGCATCCGATAGAGCCAGAATGATGTGTGCCTGCTCGATAGCCTTATGACTGCGCGCTATACCCAGCGATTCTATCTCGTCCTGCGTCTCGCGCAGACCTGCCGTATCAATAAAGCGGAACAGGATGCCATCGATAATCAGGGTATCCTCTATCGTATCGCGCGTAGTACCGGCCTGCGCACTCACTATGGCGCGTTCCTCGCCCAACAGGGCATTCAGCAGGGTCGACTTACCGGCATTGGCAGGACCCACTATCGCTACTTTGATACCATTGCGGATAGCATTACCGGTACGGAACGAACCTACCATACGGTCTATTGTCACGGCTATGGTATCGCATAAGGCCTGCAACTGACTGCGGTCGGCAAACTCCAACTCCTCATGGTCCGCAAAGTCCAGTTCCAACTCCAGCAGGGACGTCAACTCCAGCAACTTATCCCTCAATCCCTGCAACTTTTCGGCTATGCCTCCACGCATCTGTTTGAGCGCCAGATCTTTCTCCGCTTTCGTCTGGGCTGCTATCAGGTCGGCAACCGCTTCGGCAGCACTCAGGTCCATCTTACCGTTCAGGAAGGCACGTTGGGTGAACTCACCTGCACGAGCCGTGCGGCACCCTAAGCCTATCAGACGACGCATCAACTCCTCCTGGATATAGAGAGAACCGTGACAACTTATCTCGGCTACCTCTTCACCCGTAAACGAGTGGGGAGCACGATAGAGCGTCACCACCACATCGTCCAAATCCTCGATACGGCAATAATGCACCCGGCCGGGGAGACGACGGGCCGTCAGAGCCTCTACGATAGCTATCGCTTGGTCTCCGCTCACGCGTATTACGGCTATGCCTCCGATGCCGTAAGGGGTCGATATGGCTGCTATGGTGTCCACCTACGCAAATTTGGCACAAAATTACAAAAATTATTGCATATATCCAAAAAAATATGTACTTTTGCATGCATTTTATGAACTACGAACAGACAATAGCCTATTTATATGCTTCCCAGCCGGCTTTTCATCAGGTGGGAGCAGCTGCCTATAAGCCCGGCTTAGCCAATACGCAGGCCTTGATGGCTGCCTTAGATTGTCCGCAGAAGCGTTTTATCAGCATCCATATAGCCGGTACCAACGGCAAGGGCAGCGTGAGTCACCTGATAGCCGCGTCGTTACAATGTGCCGGACTTAAGGTGGGGCTGTATACCAGTCCGCACCTGGTCGACTTCCGCGAACGCATACGCATCAACGGCACGATGATTCCGCAGCAACAGGTAGTGGACTTTGTGGCGCAGCATCAGTCTCTATTAGAGCATATTAAGCCCTCGTTCTTTGAGACGACCATGGCTATGGCGTTCGATTATTTTGCCCGCGAGAAGGTGGATATAGCCGTTATAGAGACGGGATTGGGAGGGCGTTTGGATTCTACCAATATCCTGCCTCCGGCTACGGACCATACGGGTGGAGTAGTGCTATCGGTCATCACCAATATAGGCTTCGACCATACGGAGTTCTTAGGCGATACCTTAGCTAAGATAGCGGCCGAGAAAGCCGGCATCATCAAACCCGGTGTACCCTGCGTCATCGGCGAGAGTCATCCGGAGACCGATCCTGTCTTTATTGCTCAGGCCATGGAGTGTGGTTCGGAGCTATTCTTTGCCGACCAACACGAATACTTGCGCCGTTGTCGTAAGCGTTATGCCGGAGAATGCGAACTGAAAGGTATCTATCAGGAGCATAACCTGCAGACGGCGTTTGTAGCGCTGCGCGCCCTCCACCTCACTAATCGAGAATCCATCGCCCGGGGCTTTGCGCAGGTATGCACGTTGACGGGTCTGCGTGGCCGATGGGAGAAACTGACGGATACACCCCTAACTATCTGCGATACAGGACATAACGCCCACGGCATAGCCTATGTAGCGGAACAGTTGCGGACCTTACCTCGTCCCCTGCACATCGTCTTCGGTATGGTGAACGATAAGGATGTAGAGCGCGTCCTGGATTTGTTGCCGGCTGATGCCTTATATATCTTCACGCAAGCGCATACGCATCGTGCTATACCTGCGCACGAGTTACAAACTATGTGGTTGGCGCGGCATCCGCAAGGGTCGTGTGCAGCAGTAGAGACGGTAAGCCGGGCCGTAGAACAAGCTCAGGCACAAGCCCGCGTAGATGGCGGCTCGGTCTTTATCGGAGGCAGCAACTATGTAGTAGGGGAAGCCTTAGCGTAGTTGTTCAGCGTAATGCAGTTGGTAGGCTGTCGTATCGGGATAGAGAATATGTATCAGATCTTCGAGCACCTCTTCCGGATGCACCACACCCCGTTCCCAGAAATCGTTTCCACCTGTCGGCGTCGTACGATGCAGGAAGTTGTACACCCGTCCGTTCTGATAGGCTTTGAACCATTGGTGTTTGGCGTCTATCTGTACCAACTCATCTAAGGTGCGGGCACTACAGCCTACCCATACATCGGCCTGCCCGAACTCCCGCAGTACCGACTCGGTCGTCAGCGGAATACTCTCGCTACGCAGGTCTTGACTGTACCTATAATCGGCTCCTGCATCGGCAAATAAGCGCCCCATATAGGTCCCTCCTGCCGGCACATACCACGTACCGCGGAAATCCTGTCCGGATAGGATGGTCGGGTGTGATTGGTTGCGAATATTATCGCGTAGCGATACGTATCGCTCTTCGATACTCGCGAACAGGCTATCCGCCTTAGCCTGGCACCCCAACAGAGCTCCGATGAATCGTATCCATTCGGCCCGGGCAAGAGGTTCCGATTCGAGCCATTCGTTGTTGAAGAGGATAGGTATATCCAACTGCTGCAGGTGCTTAGCCGACTGGTCACCTTGAGCGTAGGTAGAGATCATCACGCCGTCAGGATGGGTGAGCAATATACGCTCCACATCGGGCGACATAGCATCACCCGTATTCATCACCTCGTGGTCCGAATGGGCTAAGGTATAACTCAGTTCTGGATTGCAAACGCCTACTATCTTGTCCAACTCGCCCAGCGCAGCTATGCAACCTATATGGGTGCACGAAGCGGTACAGAGACGACGGAAAGGCTGAGTGATGACGTAGCGTGCCATCACCTTATCCGGTTCCCAAGGCGTATAGACGGTAGCTATAGTGATGCCGCACGAGTCGGCTAACTCGAAGCCCGTAGCATAATGATTACCCGGTCGCGCCGTACGCGTAGGAAGCGTCTGCCGACATGAATACAGCAGCAGAATAGGGAGTAATAGTATCAGTAAGCGCTTCATCATCAATGGATACGATGGGTTAATATGCCGTCCATTTCTTTGACTTTGAGCCAATGGTACCATTCGCTGTCGATATGTATCGGGCAACTCTGCGAGGTAAAGGCAATCACATGACTGTGTCCCGGGTCGAAGACTTCTATCTTGAGTTCTACCTTACCGGGATGTGCCTTACATTGGGTAGCCAATTCGTCTACCAGGTCGGGTGTCACATTCTCCAGCGGTATCATAAGGGTGATATCCGATACGTGCTTCTCCTGTACCGTGTCCAGGCGTTCTACACCTTGTACGACTAACTCATACTCAGCCTCTTCCATCTTTTTCTCGCGGAAATACTCGCGTCCTGCGCCTACCTGCTGCAGCACAGCCGTCAGGCATACATAGGTGTTGGGTTGGAGCATGGGAGCACATTGCATATAGTTGTCGCCGAAGAGGGTGAAGGTATAACTGCCTTTGTAGTCCTCTATGGTGTACGACCCGAAGGGATTACCTTTCTGCGACACCTTGGATTCGGCGGTAGTGATGATGCCTCCAAAGCGCATGGGTATGCCGTTATGTTGCTCGATAAAGGTGCGCAACTGTTCGTATTCGTTTACCGTCTCCGTGCCGTCTTCGCTATCGTGTACCGAGGTGACGTTCTCCCAGTCTTTGAGGCATATACGCTTGCGCATGATAGGCCTGCCGGCAGCATTCAGTCGCTTAGTCTCCGCGTCTTTCTTATGGGCATCGAGCCAGGCTAAGTCGGCCGTCGTGATGGGACATAAGTCGTTGATTTCGAACTCATACTCGTCCAACGGGTGGGCGCTGAGGAAGATACCGATAAGCGATTTCTCTATGTTGAGTTTCTCTATGGCGGACATACGGGGAGGCTTGGGCAACTCGGGTTTTTGTATGTCTACGGCCATACCCAAATCGCCGAATAGCGAGTTCTGTTGCTGTTGCTTGTCTTGCTGATAGGTGTTGCCGTAGCGCATGAGCACATCTAAGGCGTTCTCGCCCTTGTCCGTTATGCCGAGCAGTTGTTCGCGGTAGATACTATCAAAGCAATCGAAGGCTCCGGCTTGCGCTAACGACTCGACAGTCTTGCGGTTGCAGGCCTGCAGGTTGACGCGCTCAAGGAAGTTGTAGATATCGGTATACTTACCGTTCTTCTCGCGTTCGCGGATGATAGCCTCTACGGCTCCTTCACCTACGCCTTTTATACCGCCTAAGCCGAAGCGTATGTCGCCATGCTTATTGACGGTAAAGTTCAGTTCCGACTCATTCACGTCCGGCTCCAACACGCTTATCTTCATGGCCTTACACTCGTCCATGAGTTTGGTCACGCTCTTGATATCGTCTTTGGAGATTGTCAGGTTGGCAGCCATGAATTCGGCAGGGTAGTGGGCTTTCAGGTAAGCCGTCTGATAGGCTACCCAAGCGTAGCAGGCCGCGTGCGATTTATTGAAGGCATAAGAGGCAAAGGCTTCCCAGTCTTTCCAAATCTTCTCCAATATCTTCTCGTCGTGTCCGTTCTTCTTACCGCCTTCCATAAACTTACCTTTCAGCTCTTGCAGGGTAGCCATCTGTTTCTTACCCATGGCCTTACGGAGTTTATCCGATTCGCCGCGGGTGAAGTCGGCTAACAGACGACTGAGCAGCATGACTTGCTCCTGGTATACTGTTACGCCGTAGGTATCCTTCAGGTATTGCTCCATGCACGGTATATCGTACGTGATGGGCTCCTGCCCCTGTTTGCGGCGGATGAAGGATGGTATATAATCCATCGGTCCGGGACGGTACAGGGCGTTCATGGCTATCAGGTCGCCTATGACGGTAGGCTTGAGTTCCTTCATGTATTTCTGCATGCCGGCCGATTCAAACTGGAATACGGCTACCGTGCGGCCTTCCTGGAACAACTTATAGGTCTCCGGATCGTCTTTGGATATATGGTCTATGTCTACTTCCTCGCCGCGGGCTTTGCGGATGTTTTGCAGACACTCCTTGATGATAGTCAGGGTCTTAAGTCCCAGGAAGTCCATCTTAATCAATCCTACCGATTCTACTACGTGTCCGTCGTATTCGGTTACTAAGATGCGCTGTCCAGACTCCTTATCTTCTACCGATGACAGGGGCACAAACTTCGTCAAGTCGTCCGCACCTATGATGACGCCGCAGGCATGTATACCCACTTGGCGTATCGTGTCTTCCAACTGCTGTGCGTAGTTAAGCATCGAACGTATCTCCGGCTCGCCGCCTTGTATCAATTCGCGCAATTCGTCTACGTATTTATAGCAGTTCTTGAGGTTGACCTTGGGACTCTTGCCTTTCTCATCTTTTATCTTGTCGGGGAAGCCGCGTTCCGGGATGAAGGCTTTTATCTCGTTCACCCGTGCTAAGGGCACACGCTGTACGCGTCCTACGTCGGCTATGGCGGACTTAGCGGCCATCACACCGTAGGTGATGATATGGGCTACGTGCGTGCGGCCGTATTTCTCGCTTACCCAGTCCAATACCTTGCCGCGTCCCGCATCGTCAAAGTCGGTATCTATATCGGGTAGGGAGATACGGTCGGGATTGAGGAAACGCTCAAACAGCAAGTCGTAAGCCAACGGATCCAGGTCGGTGATGTGCAAACAGTAGGCTACTACCGAGCCGGCAGCTGAACCACGTCCCGGACCGACACTCACGCCTAACTCTTCTCGTGCGCCGCGGATAAAGTCCATCACGATAAGGAAGTAACCCGGGAAACCCATCGTCTTCATCGTGTGCAACTCAAAGCGTATGCGCTCTTTCAATACCTCGTCGTTGTCTACGCGGTCTTGTCCGTAGCGTTTGACGGCTCCTTGCATGGTCAGGTATTCCAGGTAGTCGGCCTCTAATTTGATGCGGTATAGACGCTCGTAGCCGCCTAACTTATGGATATGTTGCTCGGCTTTCTCCTGCGTCATCACTACCTCGCCTTTCTCGTTGCGAGTGAACTCGTCGAACAGTTGCTGCTCGGTAAAGCGCTCGTGATAACTCTCTTCCGTACCGAAGTCCTCGGGGATGGGGAACTTAGGCATGATGGGGTCGGAGTCGATATTGTATACCTCTACCTTGTCTACTATCTCCTGCGTATTGCTGAGGGCTTCCGGTATGTCGCGGAATATCTCGGCCATCTGTTCTGGTGTCTTGAGGTACTCTTCCTTGGTGTAGTGCATGCGGTCTACATCGTCTACATAGTGGTTCGTACTCAGACATATCAGCCTATCGTGTGCCTCGGCATGTTCCTCGCGCACAAAGTGCACATCGTTGGTGGCTATTACCTTAACGCCGTATTTCTTAGCCAGAGCCAACAGCACCGGGTTGACTTCACATTGACGTTGGTAGACGTTTTGGTCGCCTCCGGGTTTCTGTGTCTCGTGGCGCTGCAGTTCGATATAGTAGTCCTCGCCAAACAGGTTCTTGAACCATCGTACCGTCTCTTCCGCCTCCGCAAACTTACCGGCCTCGATAGCTGCTTCTATGTCAGCGGAGTGGTCTGTATTCTGTAATCCCTTCAGCACTTTCTGCGGCAACTCGCCTCCCAAACAGGCTGACGAGCATATCAATCCCTCGTGGTATTGCTCCAGCAGTTCTTTGTCGATACGCGGATTACGGTAGTAAGAATCGTCCATGAACGACTCGGATACTATCTTACACAGGTTACGATAGCCCTGCATATTCTTGGCCAGTAATATGAGGTGCCAACCGCCCATGTCGATGAAGTACTGTTTGCCTTCGGTATTATAGGCCTTCGCATCCTTGTCCTTGCTATGACGACCACGACGGGCGCAGTAGGCCTCGACACCCACAATAGGCTTGAAGCCCTCTTTCTTCTTACAGTAATCCAACAGCTCCTTGATGCCGTACATATTGCCGTGGTCCGTCAGGGCGATGGCATTCATGCCCGTCTCTATACAACGGTCCACCAATTCCGGCACCTTGGACATACCGTCCAGGATGGAGTAGTGACTATGAACATGCAGATGAGTAAACATTATATTCCCAATTTATGCCTTATCGCCATCGGTATAGCGTTCTTATGTACGAGTATATCGTTGGTCTTGTATTCCATGAAGGCGCGCGAGATATACCATATACCTTTGTAGTCGCTCCGTTGTGTGCCCCATGAGTTCTTCACCATGTAGTACAGCTTACCGTTCTGGTCCTTGGCGGTACCGAATATCTGCATACCGTGGTCGTCGGTTGTCTCCCAGTTGTCGTAGGCGCGTTGACGCAACTCCTGGGTGATGGTCATCTCGGGTAGGGGTTTCTTCGTCAACTCTTCTTTGCGTTTATCGGCCGTGTAGCCCACCCATTTGGCCATGTCGCTACCTGTCAGGTCGGCACCCTTGTCGGCATCGGGCATCACGCCTATACCCTTGCGGGTAAAGCCTACCTCACTCACGTCGGCACCCCAAGCCATTGTATAACCGTTGGCTATGGCGTTGTCGATGATAGCCATCAGGTCCTCTAACGGCACGTTGTACATCTGATCCATGCGCCAGTTGTCCGGCACCTCTAACGCGAAGCGCGTATAGAAAGGATGATGCGTGTACGAGGTGATGCTCACGTAGTCGTCGGCATCTAAGCCTAACGACTGCACATACGTGCGAGGCGTGTATTCCTTGCCCTCGTACGTAAAGGTCGTGGGGCAGGCACCTAAGTAGGTGTCGTATACTGCCTGCAGGCCTTTCTTCCATACGGGTGTCAGACGTTTTATCTTAGCGTTATGCGTCAGGGCTTTAATATATCCGTTAGCTATGGCGTCTAACTCGGCATGAACGGGTAGGGTATCGGCCTCTGTCGTACCGTACTGTATGCCGGGCATTATCTCTTGCGGCACGAAACCGTAGTTACGCATGCAGTAGAGTACATCGTACGCCGAGCCACCGGCAGCAAAGGCTACATCGCCGTACATACGCATCACATACTCGGCGCGGTCCATCATCGTCTTGTTTACTACGAACATCTCCGATAGGTCTACTATCTTTCCCTCGTTCTTGCGCATCACTTCCGATTCAAAGAATCCTATTGTCGAGAACGCCCAGCACGTACCGCTACGGTGTTGATCTTTGACGGGTGTTATACCTACGCTGTCTACGGTAGTGAAGACGAATCCGCTATCTACCTTCGCCGTATCTACGGCCATACTGTCCAGCAGCATCGCTGCCAAAATTCCTAATATCATCATAAATCTTAAATTATAAATCTTAAATTTTAAATCTTAAATTGGAATTACCCGATTTAGTCGGGGAATTCCATGAGGTACGCCTTAATAAAAGCGTCTATATCTCCATCCATCACGGCATTCACATTACTCGTCTGGTAGTTCGTCCGGTGGTCTTTCACGCGTCTGTCGTCGAATACGTAACTGCGTATCTGCGAGCCCCATTCTATCTTTTTCTTCCCGGCCTCTACCTTAGCCTGTGCCTGACGTCTCTTCTCTAACTCCAACTCATAGAGTTGTGAACGCAGGAGCCGCAAGGCATTCTCTCTGTTCTTCGGCTGGTCGCGTGTCTCTGTGTTCTCTATTACTATCTCGTCCGGCTGGTTGGTCAGCGGGTTGACAAACTTATAGTGCAGACGCACGCCTGACTCCACTTTGTTCACGTTCTGTCCTCCGGCACCCGAGCTGCGGAACGTATCCCAACTCAATCCTGCCGGGTTCACCTCTATCTCTATGCTGTCGTCGATGAGTGGCACTACGAATACCGATGCAAAACTCGTCATACGTTTCCCTTGGGCGTTGTAGGGACTCACGCGTACCAGACGGTGCACGCCGTTCTCGCTCTTCAGGTAGCCGTAGGCCATATCACCTTCTACGTTGAAGGTCACCGTCTTGATGCCGGCTTCGTCGCCTTCCTGCAGGTTGGATATCGTCACTTTGTAGTCATGTTTCTCGCAATAACGCTGGTACATACGCATCAGCTGTTCTGCCCAGTCTTGTGCTTCGGTACCACCGGCTCCCGCTACTATCTTCAGTACTGCCGGCATCTGATCCTCTTCGTGACTAAGCATGTTTTTCATCTCCAGGTCTTCCACCTCTTGCATGGCGTGCGCATAGGCGTTGTCTACCTCTTCTTCTGTCACCAACTCCTCGCGGTAGTACTCGTAGGCGAGACCCAACTCCTCCACGGCAGCGCGTACGCCCTCATAGCCGTCTATCCAGCGTTTTATGCTCTTCACCTTACGCATCTGTGCCTCCGCAGCCTTGGCGTCGTCCCAGAATCCCGGTGCCTGCGTATGCAACTCTTCTTCCTCCAACTGCATACGTTTCTCATCTATCTGCAGGTACTGCTTCAGCTTATCTGCCCGCACCTGCACGTCCTTCAGTTGTTCTATCGTTATCATAAAATTCCAATTTGCGTGCAAATCTGCGTGCAAAATTACACTTTTTTTTTGACATTCGCAACTTTTTTGCAAAAAATCTCTCTCCAAACTCGGGCGTGTGGCGGTTTAAAATCCCGCGAAAGAACTTGTTCTGAGCGGAGAGGAAGCATCGCGGCTGCCCTAAGAACGCGTTCGTCTTGCAGCAAGCGCATGCTGACTAGCGCATACTGAAAGCCTCTTTATGTTTTAGTGGGCTATCCGGCATTTTATTTTTAATTTCTTCCGTAAATATTTGCATACGTGCAAATCTTTTTGTAATTTTGCACCCGATTCAACTTGTTCCTTTTGACACAAGAAAGGAACAAGCCGGACTAACAGAAGGAGAAATCATATCCTGACTCCCAATCTCGCTCTTTACCGATGAACATATACCGATCGGGAGTTGAAAGAGAATGATGCCATAATTCACCATTAGGCATGTATATATTGCCTTGCATCGGCAAAGCAATGCTTGTCAGCAGGGTAATAAGGAGCAGTATGTTACAAAATAGATAGTGCATATAGAAGAACGTTCGCAATATTTTAATACTTAACATAGCTCTCTAAACAAAATATATACTATCAGTGGATACAAAAGCATCAATATATCCATCATTTTCTTATATATACTAGGTTCAGCCTTCCATTCGACATAATGCTTTATCCACAATATCCAACAGACAAGGTACAATGTTGGAGGGAATAAATATCCAAGTATCACCCCCATCAAAAAGAATACGAACGTAATAGTCTTCTTTTTTGCTTCGTCTAAATCCTCAAACTTATTCCGAATCCACGTTTCAAACGCATTATCTTTTAAACGAATTAGGCGATAGGACGAAATATATTCTTTACTGGGGTTATCAATAGCTTGTAGTTGACAAATGTATTGCGAATCTATCGCTGTTGTCGGTGATGCCAAGAGCCATTGTGTTGACTCGTCATCTAACACTACTTCCATCAGTAGAGAGTCTTTTTTCCATGCATAGCTGGCAACATGTGATATATGTAATGAATTCAGTTCCGCGGATCTTTGTACTTTGTCTCCTATAAAACTATTTTCCGTATGCGAGTCTTCATTCGCTTCAATAATAGGGAACATTACAAAATGTGTCCCCATGAAGTAACATGGAGAAGCACGAAATGGCAGTATCGAATAGGAGCCGAAATGCACTCTGCCATTTAAAAAGGCATATATATCCAGAAACAAAAATAACGACACCAGTATACACAAGGTAATACAACATCTACGTGCATTTTTCATGGGATTCTAAATTATATCTTTGTCACACTTCATTATTAATTTCAATGGGTATACGAAATAGTCATATCTTCTATTATCTTCCCACAATGAGGACACTTACCAACTTTGGTATCAATCTCCTGCTTGCAATAAGGACATACGACCTTTTGTTCTCCGCAATTCGGGCAGTACAGATATAAACGAGGGCGACAGTGGGCTATCTTTATACAATGAAATATCACTCTATACATCTGACTAACAAATCTTCGTAGGGCCTGCCGAGTTCCTGTACTTTCTTTATCTTCCTGAGGCTCTGAGGATAAGGGAACCTCTTGGTGACATGTGGGACATTCCATTTTTGCAGGAAATCTTTTATCGTACCAGAGAAATAAGTGTAGTTGTACTATAAGAGTTAAGCAAAAACTCCCCCATACAAACCATATAATCCATAGCGGAAGAGCCAAATTAATATTCAACAACTTCTGAACCAGATATGCTAAAATTAAAAATAAAACGGATACCCATAACGCAGTCCAAAAGATCACAATACACGAATGAATGTGCATAACAATCCGTAATAGCACGTATAGTATCTTACTCTTCATGGTGTTTCTGCTTTGCCGGATATACTAGATAAAATGAAACAGACCCTGATATTCCCATAGGAAAGCTAGTTGCACCTGTCCAAAGTGTGGCTGAACGGAAACTTTATGTGGAACACAAAGCCCCTGTTCATCAGCTTGCGCAAGGACATACTCTGTCTCCAATACGGAAGCCATAATAATAATAAAAATAATCAGAAACTTATTTCTCATAGGCCAACAATTATCTTAAGTAATCCCATTCCGCTTGCAAAGGTACAACAAATTTTGCAAGTATGCAAATAATATTCTGTTTTTTTTGTATTTTTGAATACGGCCATATTGCCGGAACAAACACACAAAAATCATGTTTACTTATACATTCTCGAATCGACGGCGGAACGCCGTATGCGTCGTAACAACGACATCAAAACACTCTTTCAACAACTAACCATCCGCGAAAACATGTCCTTCATGGAAGCCTATGAGGCTGTCGGATATGTTTTTTATCTATCAGCCGACCATGTGCAGAAAATTTTGCGCACTCACTATCAAAGCCAAGCACAAGACTTTTTGCATTATGGCAAAGAAAAAGAAAAGAACCAAAAGTAAAAGAAAAAAAGTTGGTGGTGGTAGAGTGTATACTATGCCCCTAAATCCCCAAGCGGGTCTTTACCACCACCACCTTTTTTAAGATTGTTATCATGATTACTTTTATCAACATTTGGGCGCTTCTCTACGAACACGGATCAAGCAGCAAGAAAGAACACGGTACACGCCTGTTTTGGGACACTCTTACTTCTGAAGAGCAAGAACGAGCCTTTTCTAATATCTCCCGCAAACTACAAGCAGGTGAATTTGTACACTACGATCCCATTCGTGCTATCAAAGAGAATCTCCGCACCACCTCTCGCGACCAACCGCAACCAGAGTGGCTACGTGGGGATGAAAAAGACCTCGATATTGTACAAGTCCACATCGGGGACGCGTACAAACTCTGCACCCGCGAAACAATGAATACGTATAACCTCCAGTATGTTATGGACTGGAATTAAGAATTCAAAATTAAAAATTAGTACTGATGCGATAACTTAAAGAAAAAAACAGACAAAACACTTTTGAATGATTAAAAACTTTGTTTTTTGTGTCAATTACTGCTAAAAACTCCTTAAAAATATATTTTTAGATAGCTTTTACCACCAATTTCCCCAACTCTTCGAG
>Ga0256405_10000868_pt1 | contig 91705 bp, 75 predicted proteins | sample RumenRJG_02DNA_FD_189096 | JGI IMG/M metagenome (GOLD analysis project Ga0256405, IMG submission 189096) | Bovine rumen microbial communities from Lethbridge, Alberta, Canada - RJG_02 | ecosystem: Host-associated > Mammals > Digestive system > Stomach > Rumen | place: Canada: Alberta...
GTGAGGAGGACGGCATGGCTCTGAGTTCACGCAACATGCTTCTGAGCAAGGCTGAGCGTAAACTGGCCGCCAACATATCACGCACTCTCTTTGAGAGCCGCTACTATGCACGTCACCACACGCTTGCTTCTACCCGCAAATATGTGATTGATACAATCAACTCTTACCAAGGTTTGGAGGTAGAGTATTATGAGATTGTCGACGGCCGCACCTTGCAGCCTGTTGACAATTGGGATGCTACCGATTATATAGTAGGCTGCGTTACCGTTCACTGCGGTAAGGTTCGCCTGATTGATAACATAAAATACAAGGAATAATGCTACTTACAGTTCTTAAATCAAAGTTGCACCGTGTCAAGGTGACCGATGCCAACATAAACTACATAGGTAGCATAACCATTGACGGCAACTGGATGGATGCAGCCGGCATCATTGACGGCGAGCAGGTCCACGTGGTTGATGTAACTAACGGTGCCCGTCTTGTAACATATGTGATTCGCGGTGAGCGCGACTCCAAGTGCATCTGCCTTAACGGCGCTGCCGCCCGGTTGGTCTCAATCGGCGACACCGTTATAATCATCGCCTACGCCCAGGTTACCCCGGAGGAGGCTAAGACATTTAAACCCACAGTAGTTATTCCTTAAACTCTCCATCCGGCTTCTTTCTCGCGGCTTCGCCGCTCGGTTATACTTTGGCTTTTACGCCTTTGGCTTAAAGCCTCGGGATGGAATCCTATCTGCGTATCAGGTACACGACATTTTTTTAGTTTGGGGGCGGCCACGCCCCCAAACCCGTTACGTTCCATTTCATTCCACTCCACTCTGCCGGCCTCCGGCCGGGTAAAACAAAACCCTGACGGGCTACGCTGTCAGGGTTTTGTTTTACTGGATGCAGAGGGAAACCCTCTGCGTATTTGGATTACGCTCGTGGAAGCTTATCCTAACATGGTTAACAATATTCCTGCTGCTACTGCGGATCCTATTACGCCGGCAACGTTGGGGCCCATGGCGTGCATGAGCAGGAAGTTGCTGGGGTTCTCCTCCTGACCTACCTGCTGTGATACGCGGGCAGCCATAGGAACGGCCGATACACCTGCAGAGCCGATAAGCGGGTTGATCTTCTCCTTGGAGAATACGTTCATCAGCTTGGCAAGCAGGATACCGCCTGCGGTACCGCAACCGAATGCTACGACACCCATAACCATGATCTTGATTGTGCTCCAATCCAGGAATGAGCTGGCAGTAGCGGTAGCACCTACGGTAAGGCCCAGGAATATCACCACGATGTTCATCAGCTCGTTCTGCATGGTCTTGCTCAGACGGTCCACAACACCGCACTCCTTGGCAAGGTTACCCAGCATGAGGCAGCCTATCAGAGGAGCGGCATCGGGCAGAATGAGAGCCACGATGGTAGTGATGGCAATCGGGAATATGATCTTCTCGGTCTTGCTTACGGGACGCAGCTGGCTCATCTTGATGGCACGTTCCTTCTTGGTTGTCAGGGCACGCATGATAGGCGGCTGGATAACCGGAACAAGAGCCATGTAAGAGTAGGCTGCAATGGCGATGGGGCCAAGCAGCTCGGGGGCCAGTTTTGATGTAAGGAAGATAGATGTAGGACCGTCGGCACCACCTATAATACCTATCGAGCCGGCCTGAGCCTCGGTGAAGCCCATTGAATTGGCTGCAAGGAATGTAATGAAGATACCCAGCTGAGCGGCGGCACCCAGGAGCAGGCTCTTGGGATTGGCAATCAGCGGACCGAAATCAGTCATGGCACCTACGCCCATAAATATCAGACACGGATAAACACCGGCCTTTACACCTATATAGAGAATGTCCAGCAGACCGCCTTCACGCATGATTGTGCCATAGCTGTGATAGGCAGGGCTGTTGGCATCGAGGAATGCTGCCCAGAGTTCTGAATGATACATTCCCGCGCCGGGCAGGTTTGTAAGCAGCATACCGAATGCGATGGGGAGCAGCAGGAGCGGCTCATATTGCTTCTTGATGGCCAGATACAGCAGGAAGAAACTCAGTAAGAGCATTATTCCCTGCTGGATGGTCATGTTCATGAAGCCCATCTGCTCAAAGAATTCCAGAATATCACCCATTTCTGTATGTTTTTAGGAATGATGATTAACCCAGAACTATGAGCAGGTCCTCCTGCATTACGTTCTGACCTGCGGTTACGGCAATCTTGGTTACCTTACCGTCGCGGTCGGCCATAACGGCGTTCTCCATCTTCATGCTCTCAAGAGTAAGCAGGGTGTCACCCTTCTTAACATCCTGACCCTCGGTTACCAGAACCTTGATGATTGAGCCGGGCAGGGGGCTGGTTACCTTGTAACCGCCTGCGGGAACATCGGCAGCCTTGGGGGCAGCGGGTTTGGGTGCCTCGGCCTTGGGAGCCGGAGCAGCCTTGGGTGCAGGTGCGGCAGCGGGAGCGGCTGCTGTGGCAACTGTCTCCAGGTCAAGCAGCTTGTCATCCTGCATAACGTTCTTGCCGGGCTCTACATAGATGGCCTTTACGGTACCGTCGGCCTCGGCGGCGACGTTGTTCTCCATCTTCATGGATTCCATAGTGAGCAGTACATCGCCCTTCTTTACAGCCTGACCGGCCTTGACGAGTACCTTTACTATTGATCCGGGCAGCGGACTCTTTACGGTCATCAGTCCGGCGGGAGCTGCGGCTGCAGGAGCGGCAGCAGCGGCGGGACGGCGTACAGCTGCGGCTGCAGGGGCCTCCTCCTTCTCTAACTCTACCTTGTAGGTCTTGCCGTTGAGTGTAACTTCGGCAAAGTTGTCCTCAAGTTCATTTACGGCAGCATTGTACTGCTTGCCGTCTATAGTAAACTTAAACTCTTTCATTAAAAATTTCATTTTTAATAGATTGTAGGCTGCGCCTCAGTATAAGAACGGGTTCTTCTACATTCGGCTTGCACTACAATTCATTGTTAACGATGCAGGTTGTTCATTCCGTAGAGCTTTGAGTTCCAACCGGAGCGCTCTACTCTCTTGATATGAATCTCTGTAGGTTCTACGTCATGTACTCCGTTGAAGTACAGATGCAGAGCCATGGCGATGGCGGCCAGGTCATCATCGGCCGATGTGGCAGCCGGAGCGGCCTGGGCTGCGGGAGTCTGGGCTATTGCCTTGGGCTGAGCTTCCTTGGGAGCCTTAACGGCACTGCTTATAACTGCTCCAAGCAGTTTAAGAATGAAGATAAGGACAACCAGGAGCACTATGACCATGCAGAATCCCAGTCCGGTTACCAACCATACGTGTGACCAGTTTATTGCTAATGGTGTCATCATAGACTCTCTTTTTTAGAGTGGAATGTTGCTGTGCTTCTTGAGCGGGTTGGTCAGGCGCTTGGTCTGCAACTGCTCAAATCCGCGAATGATGCGTGCGCGTGTGTAGCGCGGCTCAATAACATCGTCAATATAACCGCGGTTGGCTGCCTGATAAGGTGAAGCGAACTTGTCCTTATATTCTGCCTCCTTCTCGGCAATGAATTTCTTCTTCTCCTCCGGGTCCTCGATGGCCTTGAGAGCCTTGGCCTCAAGAACACCTACGGCACCGCTGGCACCCATAACTGCAATCTCGGCATTGGGCCATGCGTAGCACAGGTCACCGCGCAGCTGCTTGCAGCTCATGACGATGTGTGAACCGCCGTAAGACTTACGTACAGTAACGGTTACCTTAGGAACGGTAGCCTCGCCGTATGCGAACATCAGCTTGGCGCCGTGATCAATGATACCGGCATACTCCTGACCTGTTCCGCAAAGGAATCCGGGTACATCGACCAGGGTAAGTATCTGGATATTGAAAGCGTCGCAGAAACGTACAAAACGGGCAGCCTTGCGTGAGGCGTCGCAGTCCAGCACACCTGCCAGCCAGTTGGGCTGATTGGCAATGATACCGGTTGAACGTCCGTTGAAACGTGCAAAACCGCAGATCACGTTCTTGGCGTAATCCTTATGAACCTCCATGAAGTCACCGTCATCAACGATAGAGTAGATGATGTTCTTCATATCGTAAGGTTTGTTGGGATCATCGGGGACCATAGAGTTGAGTGCATCCTCTATACGTGCCGGGTCATCCTTGCACTCCTTGACGGGAGCCTCCTCCATGTTGTTCTGGGGGATGAAACTGATGAGACGGCGTATCTCCTGCATGGCCTCTTCCTCAGTAGCGGCCACAAAGTGTGTCACACCTGATTTGGTGGCGTGAACGCGGGCGCCGCCCAGCTGCTCAACGGTAACATCCTCACCGGTAACGCTCTTTACAACCTTTGGTCCGGTAATGAACATGTAAGAGTTCTGCTCGGTCATCATGATGAAGTCAGTCAGGGCAGGGCTGTAAACGGCACCGCCGGCGCAGGGACCGAAAATGACTGAAATCTGCGGAACTACGCCACTTGCCAGGATGTTGCGCTCAAATATCTCGGCGTAACCTGCCAGTGCGCAGGCACCCTCCTGGATACGTGCACCGCCCGAATCGTTCAGACCGATGATGGGAGCACCCATCTTCATGGCCATATCCATGACCTTGCATATCTTCTGTGCCATAGTCTCGGACAGTGAACCGCCTATTACCGTGGCATCCTGTGCGAATACGTAAACCAGACGGCCGTCAATGGTACCTGAACCTACGGCAACGCCGTCACCCAGGAATACCTTCTTGTCCATACCGAAGTCTGTGCAACGGTGTGTCAGGAACATATCGACCTCCTCAAATGATCCCTCGTCAAGAAGCATGTTTATGCGCTCACGTGCAGTGTAACTGCCTTTGGCATGATGCTTCTCAACAGCTTTTTCGCCGCCGCCGGCCATTGCCTGGGCGCGCTTGTCTACCAGCTTCTGAAGCTTGCTGTTATCCATTTTGTATAATTAAAGTTATTTGGGTTGTTCACAAATCTCAGTCAGCACACCGCATGTTGATTTGGGGTGCAGGAATGCTATCATCAGGTTCTCGGCACCCTTACGCGGCTGTACGTCGATAAGACGGATACCGGCTGCCTCGGCCTCCTTGAGTGCATCGGCCACGCTCTCAACGTTGAAAGCCACATGGTGTATGCCGCCACGGCCGCCGTTCTTCTCTATGAACTTGGCTATTGTTGACTCGGGGCTTGTGGGCTCCAGAAGCTCTATCTTGGTCTGGCCAACCTTAAAGAAAGCAGTCTTGACCTTCTGGTCCTCTACAACCTCAATGTTGTAGCACTTGCTGCCGGTTAAAAACTCAAAGAAAGGCATTGTCTCCTCCAGAGAGGTAACGGCGATGCCGAGATGCTCAATGTGTGATGGTTTCATAATTGTTTTGTAATTATTGTTAGTTATACTTGTTTGGATACAAAAACTGCCTTTTTCATAAAGGCACACAAAGGTACTAAATATACCTTGTAATAAAAAGGAAATAATCACTAAAAATAGCCCGGATCAGGTTTGGACACATTTGTGTCATTTGCCGATGTTGGCGATGAGGCGGAGGTTGAGCTGGCGGCCGGTCAGGTAGTTGGGGACGGCGTACTGGGTGTTTTGGATATCGGTTATCCAGTAGTATGAGTTGACGTTGTTGATGCCAAGCAGGTTGAGAGCGTCTGCCCCTACCCAGATGCTATTGAAAAATCCTGACTTGCCGTAAATGTGCGGATGCTTGCTGTAATCAAAGACCTTATAAGACAGGCCGATGTCCACACGCTTGTATGCGGGGGCGCGGAACACCTGCTTCTCGCGGCCGCTGTGAGTGGGGCCGAAAGGCAGACCGTCGGCCAATGAGCAGCGTAGTGACATCTTCCAGCTCTCCCTGCGCGGGAAATAGTCTGTAAAGTATAATGAGAAGTTGTAAAGTTGGTCCGTGGGGCGGGGCAGCCACTTGCCGCCTATGTTCTCACGGGTGTTCATGAGCGAGAATGTAATCCACGATGCGGTACCCGGCACGAACTCACCGTAAAGCTTCATGTCAATGCCTGCGGCATAACCGTGAGCACAGTTTTCACCGTAGTAAATGATTCTTACATTCTCAATATTGTATGGAATAAGCCGGTCAAGTTTTCTGTAATATAATTCAGTCGTAAACTTGAAAGGTCTGTCATAGACCTGGAAGTCATAGTCTCCGCCCAGGACAAACTGAATGGAACGCTGGGCTCTTATATCCCTGTTGAGATTGACTTGACAGATTCCTCCCGTATTGACCGTGTCCTTGATTTCCTTATAGAATGGGGTTTGATAATAGACGCCAGCCGATAGTCGGAATGTCAGGTTTTCGTTGAAAGTTGGATTGAAACCCATCATCAGACGTGGGCTGAATGTGGTTTCTCTATTCCAGCTCCACCAAGATGCCCTGACTCCGGTGTTCAGTGTAAACAGACCGATGCCGGTATTGAAACGGTAAGTGTTCTGGATGTATGCGGATACTTTGCCGCTTGATATCCCGTGGTTGGACTTTAACGAATATATCATCTGCATCGGTCCTGTCTGTGTGTAGGGAAGGGTATAACCGGCCGAGTCTCGCATCTCCCATTCGCGCATGTGGTCATTTACGGTCTCGTGACGGTATTCCATGCCCCAGCCGAAGCTTCCGGCAATGTCGGTGTAGTGTGTGCCTTTTAAAGCGGCTGTCAAGACCGTTGATTTAAGCCTGTTCCGGGTGTGCTCCATGAATGATCCTACAGCCATGCTCTCACTGGCGTCGCTTTCATTCAGCCAATATTGGCTCAATATATCAAAAGATTCGCTTTCACGGCTGTTGAATGCCGAAAGATTGAATCTGTAGACAGAGTACTCATCTTTGCGTTTGATATCCAAGGCTCCGAAAAGTGTATTGAAACGGTCCCGTTCCCAACCCTCGTAATAGACCTTGAAACTTTTTGGGTCTTTTGCTGTCCCGAAAGTGGTATAGCGGTCTATGGGACGGAAATTGTAACTGTTGACCGCGGCATTGCCGATGAGTCCGATCTCCCATTTTGTATCGGGTGTCCAGCACATGTATGTCTGGTAATCCAGGAATGACGGATCATACTCTCCCTTGGTGTCCAATGTTCCCAGCAGGTAGGTCGTGGTCTTGTATCGTACGCTTCCTGAAAAACTGAACCTGTCACTGCCTGTCCCTATATAGGCGCTTGCACCGAGCAGGCTTGCTGTCAGAACGGATTCCAATCCCTTGGGCTTGCGGTATGTTATGTCCAGGACCGATGACATCTTGTCGCCGTATGCAACGCTGAATCCTCCGGTTGAGAAACTTATGGACTCAACCATGTCAGGATTTATGAAACTCAATCCCTCCTGCTGTCCGGCACGTACCAGTAGCGGACGCAGTATCTCAGTGCCGTTTACATAGACGCTGTTCTCGTCAAAGTTGCCGCCACGTACATTGTATTGGCTGCTAAGTTCATTGTGGGTGCTGACTCCGGCCTGAGTGGTTATAATGGATTCAACTGAGCCTCCGTTTGCATCCGCGTTGAATCTTAAGCCTTCAGCCCTGATGTCCTGCATTCCATCCGTGCGGTTACGGTTTGCGTTTATATCGACGTTCTGGAGGGTGTAGTTCGTGGTAGGGAGAAGCATATCCAGCTTTACCGTATCCGCAGGATTTATCAGAGTGCGCCGGCGGGTCTCGTGGCCAATCATGCGGAAAACAAGGTTGAGGGTGTCATTGCGGGTGTTGACTGTGAATGAATACTCGCCTTTGAGGTTTGTCATGGCAGAGTGAAGGGTTTGCTCCTCGTTGATGGTAGCCAACTCTACCGGCTCTCCAGCCTCGTCAAAGACTCGTCCGTGGATATATACACGACGAGCCTGCACGGGTAACGCCATGCAGACGGCCAGCAACAAAAATAACTTATGTTTCATTCAATTGTCTAAACGTAAAATATCGGGCTAAAGTATAATTTGAACGGGTTTTTCTTACTATATTCGCACTGATAAACAGAAACGGAATGGATAAATTCAGTGATTTGATAGCCAACAGGCGGAGTATGCGGAAGTTTACCGCTGAGAAACTGACTGAGGAACAGAAACGCACCATTCTGCGTGCGGCCCTGATTTCACCCACCGCCAAGAACAATCGCGGATGGGAGTTTGTAACTGTTGAGGATCCGGCTATGCTTGAGAAACTCTCCAAGTGCCGTGCCATGGGGTCGGGTTTTCTTGCCGAGGCTGCGTTTGCTGTGGTAGTGCTGGGTGATCCATCCAAGAGTGACTGCTGGATAGAGGACTGCTCAATTGCCGCAATCGATATGCAGCTGCAGGCCGAGGACCTGGGGTTGGGCAGTTGCTGGTGCCATATGCGCGGCAGGGCCGATGCTGACGGCAAGAGCACCAAACAGACCCTGATGGAGCTGCTGGGCATCCCTGAGCAGTATGAGCCCGAGTGCATTGTGGGCGTGGGTTACAAGAACATGGACCGCAAACCGTACGAGGATGACAAGATAGAGTGGACCAAAGTTCACAAGGAAAAGTTCTGAGCAGATGAGGATAGCATTGATAGGATCGGGCCGCGTAGCCACATGTATGGGACCGCAACTCAAGGCTGCGGGGCATACCATTGCTTGCGTCTATAGCCGCACCATGGCCAATGCGCGTGAGCTGGCTGAGGCTCTGGGCGCTCCCGCAACGGACAGCCTGGATAATCTGCCCGAGGCCGATGTGTATCTTACAATGCTTACCGATGACGCTCTTGCCCGATTGGCTCCGGCCATAGTGAAGGGTAGGGAGAACGCCCTGTTCCTGCACACTGCCGGCAGCATACCGATGGAGATATGGAAAGATGCAGGCGCCGGCCGTTATGGAGTGCTCTACGCAATGCAGACATTCTCCAAGGGTGCACGGATAGACTGGCCCCAGGTTCCGGTATTCGTGGAGGGCTCAGATGCTACAGAACTGGAAACCGTAAAGACGCTTGCATCGGACCTTTCGGGCCGGGTTGCAGAACTGAGTTCGACAGGGCGTAAGAAACTGCATGTCGCTGCGGTGTTTACATGCAATTTCAGCAACCATATGTACGCTATTGCCGATAAGCTGCTGGCCACGGAGGGAGTACCTTTCAGCGTTATGCTGCCGCTGGTTCGTGAGACCGCCCGCAAGGTGGAGACCATGAGTCCGCAGGACGCCCAGACCGGCCCTGCCGTACGTGGCGACCGCAAGGTGATAAACGAGCATCTGGAACTGCTCAAGGACTATCCCGGGTATGCCGCGCTGTACAGACTGATTTCTATTGACATAAACAAGGACCTGAAATGATAAACTACGACCTTAACTCCATCCGCGCCCTGATATTTGATGTGGACGGCGTGCTGAGCAAACCGGTAATGAGTCTCTCACCCAGCGGCGATCCGGTGCGTACGGTAAACGTAAAGGACGGCTACGCCATGCAGCTGGCCGTAAAGATGGGCCTGCACCTGTGCATCATAACCGGTGCCCGCGTAGAGGAGGTGCGCAAGCGCTATGAGGGTCTGGGTATAAAGGATGTATACATATGCTCAAGCATAAAGATTAATGACTTCAACGAGTTCAAGGCCAAGTATGACCTGAAACGTGAGGAGATACTTTATATGGGTGATGATATCCCGGATTGGCAGGTAATGAGCCAGTGCGGACTGCCCTGCTGTCCGGCCGACGCCTGCCCTGAGATTCAGTCACTGTGCAAGTACATTTCGCCCTGTAAAGGCGGCGAGGGCTGCGTGCGCGATGTGCTGGAGCAGGTTCTCAAGGTTCAGGGCAAGTGGATGAAGGATGAACATGCATTCGGCTGGTAAACAATGGAGCTCCCGTACAAGATAATACTGGCATCAAACTCACCCCGCCGCCGTGAACTTCTGGCGGGACTGGGACTGGACTTTACCGTAAAGGTGATAAGCGGCATCGACGAGTCTTGGCCGCACAGTCTTAAGGGTGAGGAGATTCCACTTTACATATCGCGTGAGAAAGCCACGCCCTACAGACCGCTTATCGGCCCCGATGAACTTGTCATTACGGCCGATACCATTGTATATGTGGACGGAGAGGTTCTGGGCAAGCCTGCCGATAAGGCCGATGCCTGCCGTATGCTGCGTCTGATTTCCGGCCGCTGGCATGATGTGATTACCGGTGTAACGCTGATGACTGCCCGTAAGGAACGCAGTTTTGCAGTAACCACCAAGGTAAGGTTCTGCAATCTTACCGATGATGAGATAAACAGCTACGTAGAGAGCGGCCTTCCTATGGATAAAGCCGGAGCCTACGGCATCCAGGAGTGGATAGGCTATGTTGGAGTGGAGGCTATAGAGGGCAGTTATTTCAATGTGGTGGGTCTTCCGGTCCAGCGGCTCTACCGCGAACTGATAAACTTTTGCAAAGACTAAAAATCAATATCCTTAAACTTATGAAAACTATCAAACAATTACTGACCTTGGCGGCTATGCTGCCCGTTCTGGCATCGGCCCAGAACCCTATTATCAGCACTGTCTTTACACCTGATCCTGCACCGTTCGTTTACGGTGACAAGGTCTATCTTTTTACTGATCATGATGAGGACGGCCGCAACCGTGACTTCAACATGAAGGACTGGATGCTGTTCAGCACCGAGGATATGGTCAACTGGACCTATCTGGGAACGCAGGTAAGTACATCAACCTTCAAGTGGGCCCGTCAGGGACAGCGTGCATGGGCTTGCCAGGGAGTGGAGCGCAACGGCAAGTGGTACTGGTACGTATGCTGCAACAAGGCAACCGGCGGCGACGCCCTGGCAGTAGCCGTGGCCGATGATCCGCAGGGACCCTGGACTGATGCCATCGGCGGCCCTCTGGCCGAAGGATTCGGATTCATCGACCCAACCGTATTTATTGATGATGATGGCCGTGCCTATCTGTTCTGGGGCAACAAGGGCCTCTGGTACGGCGAGCTGAACGATGATATGGTATCTTTCAAGAACGGCTGGCAGGAGGTTCCCGGCTATCATGATCCAAAGTGTTTTGGTGAGCTGCAGAGCAAGATGAACTGGGCCAAGGGTCAGAACGAGATGATGACCCAGTACGAGGAGGGTCCGTGGGTGATGAAACGTAACGGAACCTATTATATATCATATCCCGCAGGAGGTGTGCCCGAGCATATGGCATATTCAACCGCTCCCACCATAAACGGTCCCTGGACCTACCGCGGCCGCATAATGGATGAGGCTCAGAACAGTTTTACCATACATGGCGGAAACATCACGTTCAAGGGCCGTGACTTTATGTTCTACCACAACGGCGGTCTGCCGGGCGGCGGCGGTTACAACCGCTCCGCATGCGTGGAGGAGTTCAAGTGGAATGATGACGGGACGTTCCCGTTCATGAAGTTTACCAAGGAGGGCGTAGTGACTCCTGTCAAGAATCTTGATCCGTACTCACGGGTGGAGGCCGAGACACAGGCTGAGTCCCGCGGTCTCAAGGTTGACCGTCGTGCGGGACGTGACCATTTTGTTACCGATATAGATGACGGTGACTGGATCCGCGTACGCTCTGTAGACTTCAAGGACTGCGGACAGAAAGCCGTTGTGGTTGTAGTAGGCGAGCAGAAAGGCAAGGGAACCATAGAGTTCTACACTGACAATATGGATGGAGAGCCGTTCTGCAAGGTTCCGGTAAATACCGACAATGCAGGTTTCCGTACCGCAGCGTTCACATATCTGATAGATACGGACGTAAAGGGCGTTCATGACGTATATATCAAGTTCAGCTGTGAGTCCGAGAAACCGTTTACCCTTGACTGGTGGCAGTTCAACGCACAAGCCAACATGCCTTTGGTACAGACCCGCTTTACCGCCGATCCCGCACCTGTGGTGATAGGTGACAAGGTTTATCTCTATACGACTCACGATAATGACGGTGCACGTGGCTTCCAGATGTTTGACTGGCTGCTTTATACTTCGGAGGACCTGAAAAACTGGCAGGACTTCGGGCCCGTAGCGTCACTTGATGATTTTAAATACTACGATGGCAACAACGGAGCCTGGGCAGAGCAGGTGGTCGAGGCTAACGGCCAGTATTATATGTACTGTCCCATACACGGTCATGGAATAGGCGTGCTGGTATCAGATACCCCTTACGGGCCATTCACTGATCCTCTGGGTGAGCCTCTGGTATGGCAGAAGGAGCATTGGGATGACATTGACCCCACTGTGCTGATTGATGATGACGGGCAGGCGTACATGTACTGGGGTAACCCCAATCTTTACTCCGTAAAACTGGGTAAGGATATGATATCGCTTGCAGGTCCTATCGTTAAGCATCCCAAGATTGAGGATTATCAGGAAGGTCCATGGATATGGAAACATGGCGGACACTATTATCTGGCATTTGCATCGACATGCTGCCCCGAGGGTATCGGATATGCCATGAGTGACGGTCCTGAGGGTCCCTGGGAGTACAAAGGTCATATAATGGACCATACTGTACGTACACGCGGCAACCATCCCGGAATCATTGAATTCAAGGGTAAAAGCTATGTTTTCGGTCTTAATTATGACATAATGCATCTTAAGACATTCGCCCATGCCGAACAGCGTTCGGTTTCGATGGCTGAGATGCACTATAATGAGGACGGTACCATACAGGAGGTTCCGTATTTCATAGACAATGTCGTGGAGCAGGTAAAAGCTTTTGATCCTTACCGTAGGGTGGAGGCCGAGACCATGGCTTGGGGCTATGGACTCAAGACATCATACCTGAGTACTGATTATGAATATGACGATGAGACCGGTTACCACCCCAGAAACATGTACGTCCATGGTATAGACAATGGTGAATACATACTTCTTCGTGGTGTTGATTTCGGTAAGAAAGGTGCAAAAAAGTTTCTGGCATCAATTGCTTCGGACGGGATAGGATGCATGGAGGTCAGACTGGACAGTCCGGATGGTCCGCTTCAGGCCGTGATATCAGTAATCCCTTCAGGAGGAAAATTTGAATTCAAGACGTATACCAGCAAGTTCAAGCGCCGTATCCGCGGAGTACATGACCTCTATTTCGTGTTTACAGGTCCGGAAAAGGATATGTTTAACTTTGATTGGTGGCGAATGAAATGATCATGAATAAAAAAACCTTGCAAACGCAAGGTTTTTTTTATTTCTCCTTATTAAGACTGTTAAGGTAATCTGTTATAGCAAGTGCAGCCGATCGGGCGTCGTTGATTGAGTCTGATATGCTCAACGGACGTTTGCAGGTACCTGCGGCAAACAGACCGGGCTTACCGGTTTCGTTGTCATAAAGATGCGGGTTGACTGATCTGATGAATCCGTAATCTCCGCTGATACCGCACGACTTACCCAGGGCCTTGGTGCCGCATGATGCCTCCATGCCTACCATGAGTACCAGCAGGTCAGTGGTCATCTTGAGGGGCAGGCCCATCAGGGTGTCTTCGCTCTTGAGTTGCACACGGCCATCAAACGTGGCGGCAGCTTCCGATATGCGTCCACGCACGAAACTTACGCCGTATTTCTCCTGGGATGTACGATACATCTCCTCAAATCCCTGTCCCCACATCCTGAGGTCCATGTAGAACACAGATACTTCACATTTGGGTAATTGCTTGCGGACCTCGATGGCCTGTTTTACGGCTGTTACGCAGCATATCTTGGAGCAGTAGTGGTTGCCGCTCTTCTCGTCACGGGAGCCTACGCATTGCAGGAATGTTATACGCTTGGGCTCATCGCCGTTGGCGTTCAGTATCTTGCCATGCTTGATCATCTGCTCCATGTCGAGCGATGTGATTACACCCTTGTATATGCCGTAACCAAGTTCCTCCTTGCGGTGGGCATCGAATACCTGATAACCGGTGGCAATGAGTACGGCATCGGTCACGTATGTCTGGTCCTTGCTGTCAATGAGTTTCCACTCGGTTCCCAGCCATTTAAGGTCTGTTATCTCTACGCCGAATACGGTTGTGATGCCGTCGGCCAGGAGTTTGCCGCTCAGATCATCGGCTATCTCCTGGGCTGCCTGGAAGTTGGGGAACAGGAAAGCCTTGTCCTGGATATTCTTGAGCGGAGTCTCGGACTTTTCAAAAAGAGTTACCTCAATACCATTCCTGGCCAGTACTGATGCGGCCTCTATACCGGCGGGGCCGGCTCCTATTATTGCGACTTTTTTCATAATCAAACTTAGACTAAAAGGTTCTCTGGTTTCTCCGGGGCACGCAGTATCTTGCCGTCGGCTGCTCTGTACTTGGCCTTGGGGTCATACGGTATGCCTATCTTGTCAAGCAGGCGCTCGGACTGTACCTGATGTATCTGCAGGCCCAGTTCCCATGGGTCATAACCAAGCAGAAGGCCGGCCATCTCCTCATAGGTGAGTACGGGTATGCCGTAACCTTCACGGTCATAGGTCTTGTGCTCCATCTCGGCTATGGTGTACTGCCAGCGGTCCAGGAACATGGAGCATCCGGGACAGTTGGATACAATGAAATCAGGCTCGTAGGGCTCCATGGACTCAAGTTTCTTCTTGGTGTTGGATACTGAGTAGCCGCGGTTCTCCTGAACCAGGTACTGGCGGAATCCGAATCCGCAGCAGTGACGGCGCTCGGGATAATCCACAACCTCTCCGCCCCATGCCTCTATCATACCTGCCAGTACGTAAGGGAATTCAGCCTTACCTATGCCCTTGTCGGGGAATATCTTGGCGTAGTGGCAGCCGATGTGCTCAACTACCTTGAGAGGACGGCCGGTAAAGCGGTTTACCAGACGGTATTTCATCTTCTGGGCCAACTCATTGCGGAAATGATAGATCACGTCCGACGGGTGGGCTATGTTCTTGGGTATGTTGAACTCGCGCTTGCAGGCTTTGTAGAGGTTCTCACGGGTCTTTTCCAAGAGTTCGGGATGTTCCTGCCACATATGGCACATCTCGGTGAATACGCCGAACGATGTTACGCAAGAGGGTACGTAGTTCTCATAGCCGTGCTCGGTCATAAGTGAGAACAGGCGGGCCACCACGGTCATCGTGGTCTCAAGGGGAACCACATCGGTATGGTATCCTATGCCGGTGCAGGTGTGCTGACGGAAATCATCAAAGATGTCCTTGTTCAACTCTTCACGGAGCATACGCAGGAATGCGGTCTCGGAGCCCGGGAAAAAGGTCTGACGTATACAGCTGCGCTCATAGAAGTAATGGTCGTCAGCTATGGCTTTCTGATATTCGTTCCAAAAACGGTTCATAATCTTGTCAGTTTATAAGGTTCTCTGCCACAATCTCGGCTATATCCCTTACAGGATAGTCGTTAGTGGCATGCTGGAACGCCTTCTTACACATGGGGCAGGCGGTTGCTATGGCATCGACCGGCTTGCTGGTAAGATTCTCAAGCGATGCGTTCCTTATTTTGGTCTGCTGCTCAATGCTGAGTTTGGTATCGCCCAGATTGAATCCGCAGCATACGCTCTTTTCACGCTGATAGCGGGTCTTCTGAAGGTTGGTCACGGCACTGAGTACATTGCGCGGCTCATCATAGATTCCGCAGCCGCGACCCAGTTCACACGGGTCATGATATGATACCTTGCGGTCATCGTGACGGACCTTGAGACGGCCCTGCTTAATCAGCATGTCTATATACTCGGTGTGGTGTACAACGGGTATGTTAAGGTTGTACTCCTTCTTGAATGACTGGTAGCAGATAGGGCAGGAAGTTACCAGCATGGTGGCCCCCGATTTCTCTATCAGGTCCGTGTTCTTGCGGCGCAATTCGGCAGCCTGTGTGGTGAATCCCTGCTGCTGCAGCGGACGGCCGCAACATATGGTGGCCAGCTTGTCCATGTACCAGTATTTCTGGCCGGCAGCGGTGAATATGCGCTCCATGGACTCGGTTATGCCGGGAGTAAGATGTGACATACAGCCACCAAAGTATGCAACACGGCCTATGGCGTTGAACGAAGTCTGTTTCTTGTCCAGATATACGTAATTACCGGATGTATCGATTTCTCCCTTGGCGCGAGTCTGGCGGCGTAGGGCGCTCAGGTCTATGCCGACGGGGCAGTCTACCGTGCATCGGTCACACATAAGGCAGTTGTCGGCAATCATCTTAAGACGGCTGCCGCGCTCCTGGTTGCGCAGGCTGCGGATAAGATAGACAGACTGAATCTCGTGGTTCTCTAGCACCTTGTCAATGGGACAGCCCGATATGCACACACCGCAACGTGAGCATGCGTTGAGTTCAAACAGCGTGTAACCTGTCTTGGCGGTCTCCTCACGTACTCCTATCTTACGGAAATAAATAAGAAACAACTCCGTAAATATATGCATGTAGCGGGTGAACGGCATGGTCACAAAGAAAACACCCAGCATGAGCGAATAGAGCATCCAGACCGATGTCTCCATGCCGCGTACAATCATGGGGTCGAACAGGTTGCCCACAGCCTGTGTAAAGAATCCTCCGTTGCCGTACAGACATGCCGTAATGGACTCGGCAAGCAGTCGCATGGGGAATATCATCCACAGCGAGAACTTTGAGAACCGGTCTATGATGGTATGCTTGGTGGTGCGGCGCATTCCCAGAATCTTGGACCAGAATATCTTGATGAAAGCCATCGTCAGGCCCAGGAATACGTAGAGCAGCAACGCATCCATAAGGTCGGAGTAGGCCTTATGCTGACGGAACGATGCCGGTGCCTTATGTACAAAGTAACGGTAGAATATGCCTACGTAGAACGGGCGGTGATAATGGATTCGGGCTATGCCGTCCTCGGTCTCAACACGGTAGCGGCGCTGGTTCAGGTACTCGGGGTTCTTGTCCTCACCGGTGTTGTAGATGTGCCAGCCGTTCTGCTGCCGTAGTTCATTGACAGCCTCGATTGACTGCTCGTGCTGCATGGTGTAGAAGGCGTCACGGCTCTCTACGGCACCCACCACTATAAGCAGGAACCAGCCCAGTGCAAATGCCTGGTGCATGATACCCAGCAGGATATTCTTCTTGAGTATGCGGACATGGAGTAATCCCTCGCGAATCATCTCCCAGATTGCAGGGAAAATCTTCCATGAGTACCAGTTGCCGCGTATCACCTTGCGCTGCTCCGGACTGAACTTCCTTATCCACCGGATATATTTGTAGATGATGATGGCAAACAGAAGTATCGTGCCTATAAGGAACGGTATTACAAAATCATTGTATGGATATGCGTGAATCTTCATCCAGTCTTACTATTTAGTTTCGTCAAGGATCTGACGCATATTTATAATCAGTGACCTGAGGTTTACCCCACGCGGGCAGACCAGAGTGCATTTGCCGCAAAGCATGCATTTCTTGAGCTGTTCATCCAGCCCGTCGTATTCGCCGCGGCGGAAAGAGGTGTGTATGCGACGTATGCTGAAATCGGTAAACTGTCGGGCCGAACATGTGGCGCTGCAGCATCCGCACTGGAAACAGCGCTTGAATGACGGCTCACGGTCCAGCAGCAGATGGTAACGCTCCAGCGAAACCTTATCCATGTTCTCCGATCTTGGAGTCTTGATGGCGAATCCGAACTTATTCATTGTGAGGACCGTTTTTTATGGAGTCATGGAAATCCATTCCTCCGGTAACCTTGAAAATGTTGCGGAGTTCCTCCATTGTCTCCGGCGATATCTCACGTAATGCTCCGGCGCCCTTGCCATGATAGTTGGCACCGAACTTGGGGGCAACGGCCTTGATGTTCTTGATATACCACTCCCAAACGGGTCCCTGCTCGGGGTGCTTCTCGGGGAATACTACATCGGGATGCACGCAGTAACCTATGTTCAGGATGTTATCGCCAATGCCGGCCATAAGGTCAACCTGCTGTCGGCCCATGTGACTGTCCTTGTAATATCCCATATCCTGCGATACCTTACGCAGTATGTTGATTACCGCTCCGGGTATATTACCGCGCGGGCAGCGGGGCTTGCACGACATGCACTGGCCGCAGTACCAGATGGTATCGGAGCGCAGAAGCTTCTCTATCTGCTCCTCATCACCGCGCTGTACGGTGTCGCAGATGCGGCGTGGATCATAGTCGTAGAACTCGGCGGCAGGGCAGATGGCCGTGCATATACCGCAGTTCATACAAGCTTTGAGCGAGTCCTCAAACCGGACATCGGACTTGATGATATCAATAAGATTTCCCATTGTTTACCTGTGTCAAAACTTCTTGCGGTTCATCTTCATGGCGCGGAACAGCAGCTTTGAAAGTGGCTTTTCACGATTGCGGTACAGAAGGTTGATGTACCAGCCCAGTTTCTTGGCTACCGATATGCGGTAGGTCTCCACGAACTCAATAAGAGTGCCGTCCTGATCCTCTATGTATGTGAACCTGCCGGATGCGTCACCCATGGCGAATTGCTTGCCGTCGGGGCAGCTGTCAACGGTAAAGGGGTGTCCGTGGTCGGCGCACCACTTACCCAAGGCGTCCATATTTGTTACGTCAAAGCATATCTGGATGAATCCGGGGTCTCCCCAGTAGCGGCCCTCAAATATCTTGCGGGGCTCGCGGTCACGGCACTGTACCAGCTCTATGTAACCGGTGGGGAATATGGGTGAGAATGCACCCTTGTTGGGTTGTGACCATTTGAGCAGCGTGCGACGGAACTCTCCGTCACCGCCGGCCAGAGGCTTGAGGTCATCAAAATGACCGTATTCGTTATAGATAACCTTGTTGTATCCCAGGATATCGGAATAGACGGTACGTGCCTTGTCCATATCGGTCACGCCTATCATGCAGCCTATCATCCCGCCAAACTCCTTACCCTCGTCAAGCAGAAGATAGTCATCCTGCACGGCCTGGAACCAGTTACCCTCAGGGTCTGTGATATAGAATGTCCTGGAGCCATCGGGGGCTGTGACTATGGGACTTACCTTGTCCCAACGCTCCGATGCGTACTTGTGGGCGCGCTCGGTGTTGCGGCACTTGACCTTGGCGCAGAAAATGCCCAGGTCCCCCACCTGTATCTGGAAATCCACCGGCTTGGGCTTGCGCTCCGAATACTGCCATATCTCGAATCCGCCGCCACCCTGAAGGCTTACGGCGATGGCAGCATGGCGCTTGCGCGGATGTCCGCCTGTATACGGAAGCATGCGCTCTGCCACAGTGTCATCCTCAAGCACGCGTATATCAACTCCGAACATGTTGATGAACCACTTCCATGAATCATATACTGATGTGGTGCCTACGCCCACTTGCTGGATTCCGGTTATAAAGAAATCTTTCTCCTCCATAATTGATATTTTAAAGTGCAATATTAATCATTTTATGTGGCTAATCCAACCTGTTTCAAAACAAATAATTACTTTTGTCAAAAACTAAATAAAGGTATTTGGCTATGAAACTAATTCCCCTTTTCGGCTTAGGAGCTCCTGAAATAATTGGTATTGTTCTAATATTCCTGCTTCTGTTCGGAGCCAAGCGCATCCCTGAGCTTATGAAGAGCATGGGCAAGGGTGTAAAGAGCTTCAAGGAGGGCATGAAGGAGGTTGAAAAGGAAATCAACGCTCCTGTCGATGAGACCGCCGCAAAGGAATCGTCCAAGGACGCTGAACCCCAGTCCAAGTAATCCTGTTGTTACGTCATGGCTGCTCCCGACGATAAGCCTATGACTTTCTGGGACCATCTGGACGCTCTCCGGGATGTGATCCTGCGTGTCCTTGCCGTTGCCGTGGTGGGGTTTATCGTGGCGTTCTGTTTCAAGGAGCCTCTGTTCAAGCTTATACTGGCCCCGAGCACTCCTGATTTTATTCTCTACCGCTGGATATCGGCCATCGCGGGTTATATGGGTGTGGATGCATCGGCCCTGCGGGATTTCAGTGTGGACCTGTTCAGCACTACGCTGACCGCACAGTTCATGATCCACATGAAGATGGCTTTTTATACAAGCCTGGTGGTGATTCTGCCATATACGCTCTATGCCATATTCGGATTTGTGAGTCCGGCCCTGCATCAGAACGAGCGCAGCAGCTCAACCAAGGTCGTGGTCTGGTCGTACCTTCTTTTCATGATGGGAATAGTATTGGATTATCTGATAATTTTCCCGCTTGCCTTCAGGTTCCTGGGCACTTATCAGGTAAGTGAGAGCATTCCCAACGTAATAACGCTGGAATCCTATACAGACCTGCTTATTACCCTGACACTGCTTATGGGAATCCTCTTTGAACTGCCCATCCTGGCATGGTTCCTGGGCAAACTGGGCATCATAGACGCCGCCTTCATGAAGAAATACCGGCGCCACGCCATTGTGGTAATCCTCATCATCGCAGCTATAATAACTCCTACAACCGATATATTCACGCTGACAATCGTAACTCTGCCTATATATCTGCTTTACGAGGTCAGCATCGGCATCGTAAATACCGGAAAAACGGGTGAGAGTACGTAAATAGTTAATAATCGTAGCAATAAAATTCAACAATATGTTCAGTAACGACAAAGGACTGTATGTAGCCCATGGGCCAGAGGGACCGATTTCAATATGCGGCAAGATGGCCAACCGTCACGGACTGATAGCCGGTGCAACCGGTACCGGAAAGACCGTGACCCTGCAGGTGCTGGCCGAGACTTTCAGCCAGGCCGGTGTACCCTGTTTCATGGCCGATATGAAGGGTGACCTGAGCGGTATCAGCCAGCCGGGAGCCATGAGCGGATTCATTGAGAAACGCTGCGCCGAGTTCGGGATAGAAAACCCACAGTTTGAAAAGTGTCCGGTGCGTTTCTTTGACGTGTTCGGTGAGCAGGGTCATCCCATGCGCACCACCATATCAAATATGGGACCGCAACTGCTCTCCCGTCTGCTTGGATTGAGCGATGTCCAGGAGGGAGTGCTCAATATCGTGTTCCGTGTAGCCGATGAACGCGGTCTGCTTCTGATAGATATGAAAGACCTGCGTTCCATGCTAAACTATGTAGCGCAGCACGCATCAGAGTTGACCACCACTTACGGAAACGTGAGTTCAGCAAGCATCGGTGCCATACAGCGTGCGTTGCTTACACTTGAGAATCAGGGAGGCGAGATATTCTTTGCCGAGCCGTCATTCGATATTTTTGACCTTATGCAGACAGAAGGGGGGCGCGGCGTGATGAACGTGCTGGCGGCAGACCGCCTGATGCTCAACCCCAAGCTCTACTCCACATTCCTTCTCTGGTTGCTGTCGGACCTGTATGCCCAGTTGCCTGAGGTGGGTGACCTGGATCTGCCGCGCCTGGTGTTCTTCTTTGATGAGGCTCACACCCTGTTTGAAGATACATCAAAGGCGCTGGTTGACAAGATAGAGCAGGTGGTACGCCTTATCCGCAGTAAGGGGGTAGGTGTGTATTTTGTAACCCAAAGCCCCACCGATATTCCGGAGAATATCCTTGGCCAGTTGGGTAACCGCGTTCAGCATGCCCTGCGTGCATATACCCCAAAGGACCAGAAGGCCGTACGTACCGCCGCCCAGACATTCCGTGCCAATCCTGCTTTCAAGACCGAGGATGCCATAATGGAACTTGGTACAGGCGAGGCTCTTGTCTCATTCCTGGATGAGAAGGGTATACCGGGAATGGTCCAGCGTGCCAAGATCCTGTTCCCGTTAAGCCAGATAGGTGCCATAAGCGAGTCACAGCGCAAACAGGCCATCAATGCTTCAAGGCTGTTCGGCAAGTATGACCGGGTGATTGACCGCGAGAGTGCATTTGAGGTTCTGCTGGAAGAGTCGGAACGTCAGCAGGCCGAGCTTGAGGCCGCAGCTCAGGAGAAGGAACGCAATCAGCGCAAGGCGGCTAAGGAAACCAAGGCTGACAAACCTGCCAAGGAGAAGAAATCCAGCGGACTGGGCTCAAAGATATTTGCCGCAGCAGTAGGTGCTGCCATATCATCGGTAAGCCGTAGCGTGGGCACATCGGTAGCCAATAAGATAACCGGCAAGAAAACCAAGACCAAGACTGACGGCAAGAGCATCGCCAACAAGGCCATCGGCACTGCCACATCAACCGCCACCCGCACGCTTACCCGCTCAATTTTGGGAAACCTCTTGAAATAAGAGATTGTAATAACCGTCAGAATACAGCAAAGCCTTCCGGATCATTTCCGGAAGGCTTTGCTTATTAGTTACCCGGCTGAAAATCTTCGACCGGTTGCGGAGCATCTGCCTGGGGATTGTTGTCATCCTCTGATATGAGTGGATTGGAGTTTATTACCCTTGCTGGTATTGTCCACAGGAGGATATCACTTCCGGCAGGAATGTTGAATACGAAATCGGGGTCAGGATAACCTGCGCCGCGACGGTCAAGATCCTTGCCAAGTCTCATTATGTCAAACCATGAAAGACCCTCGCCCCACAGCTCTATCCTGCGCTGTCTCCATATCTCATCCTGCAATTCTGTTCCGGCTACATCGGGACATACGTATGCAGAATCCCTGTATGACCTGATGAAAGACTCCAGTACAGACTTGGCCTGAGCGGTTGAGCCACTCATGGCTTGACCTTCGGCAAGAATAAGATACATCTCTTCAATTCGCATCAAAGGAATATCATTGGCATTGATGTCTGTTCCAAGTACATTGTCGTAAGGGGCAAACTTGACCTGTGTATATGGTTCAAAACCATTTTGCCAGATGTAATTCAATTGATCATCGTTCAGATTGGCCGAATAGTAGTCGGTATCCAGCCACCATCCCTTACGAACATCGGTGCTGCTTATGGAGTTGTATAGAGCCTTATTAATACGGCGTCCGCCGTTATACTGATTGTAACCGTAATTGAATGAGCCCATGTGGGACGGATAGTTCACAAGACCGGTTTGTACCACGTCATCATCCTCATTGATTATGATACCCCACATCCAGTCTGGCTCATTGGCAGTCCAGAAAGCAGGACTTGATGCCTCAATCATTGAAGATGGTCTTGCACTGGATTCATCAATGGCACTTTGGGCATCGGCGGCGGCCGCTCTCCATTCGCCCATTGTCAGATTAACCCTTGCACGCAATCCGTAAGCTACAGACAGGTCAACATGAGCCTTGTCCGGTCTGCTCAGACCAAGTTTCTTGGCAGAGCCCAATATACCGATGGCATTATTCAGGTCATTCATAATCTGTGTGTACACTTCGGCCACCGTCGCTCTTGGACAACCGTTGACAATGGCATCATCTGCATTGACCTCCGTGATAAGAGGTACACAAGGCTTGTTCTCATTACCGGCATAATTGAACTGGTATAGCTGTGCCAGGTTCCAGTATGCGAATGCCCTCAATGCAAGCATCTGAGCCAACGCGAACTGCTCGGATGCATCGGCCGAGCTGGTGTCAATCTCTTTTATGACATTGTTGGCGGCTGTTATTTCTCCATATAGAGTCTGCCACATAATCAAGGGGGCATAATATGCATTATTCCTGTCTTGTAATTCCAAAGAACTACTAAACCAGTTATATCCATTGCTTTTCTGTACAACATCCATACCGTTGGCATCAGTGAACATCATGACAGAAGGATAACCCATATCATCATGTCTGCTTCCGCTGACAGGAGCAAACGCTTTCGTAAGTGCCAAAACTTCATCAGCCTTCATCATGGCGGTCTTTTCTGTTACCACGACAACACATGTCGCCTCCAATCCGTTTGTACTGGCGGTTATATTGGCGATACCGGTTCTATCGGATGTTGTTACAGTACCGTTTTCATCAACCGATGCTACGTCAGGATTATCAGATGACCATATTACGCCTCCCATAAAACTGTAATCTGTTTTTCCGCTAAGAATGCTAGCTGAAAGTGTGGTCTTGCCGTCTGTATTCATGAAAATGGAATCATTATCGAAACTGATTGAGGTAATACCGTTCCAGGTGTCTGAAGGGGTCACAGCACGTATGGTCCTGCCATGAAAACGGTAATAATGCCATACGCTCATATAATCCTGATTTACATAGAGATAATCGGCCATACCCTGATCATAACCGTTGAGTGTATTTGTCCAATAATAACCTTCAGCATAATAGAATGTCGTACCAACCTTGCAACCTGTTATTGGTATGAATATCCAATTGTCCTCATAACCTTCAATCAGACTGGAAACCTTGTAGCCTTCAACCCCGTTAATTGTTGTCAGTTCCCAATGGCACAGGTTGATAAGTTCCTGGAATTCCAGGCTGCTTGGCATGCGCCAACTGCCACCCCAGTACTCACGGACCGCATCATCTTCGGCATCCAGGACAGTTTTGCCGTCCACATTACCGAACTGGCTGTCAGTAATATATTTGGTGTATGAATCCGACTGCGGGTCATACCATTTGTATGATCCTAAAAAAAAGTCTCTTTTGGGTTTTGTCTCTCCCCACGCATAGTAGTAACCGTATTTTTCCTGTGAATCAGCTCCAAGATTGCAGGTTGCCCAATTGACACTCAAGCCCAAGTCTACAGCATCAGCCACAATCTCAGGTTCAGGGACGGTCACCACGCATCGTGATGTGAAATCACCAAGGTTTGCCTCTATGGTAGTCATGCCGGGAGCATAAGCGCCAATATGACCATCTGAATAAATCGTTATCGAATTGTCTGAATCGGAAGATAACAAAGGTTTGACAGGCAGGGAATCCATGTCAAAATGAAGTTGATATCTGTCTCCAACAGACAAGGTGATTTCTGATTCCTTAAGACTGAAATGTGAAATGCTGATGGTGTTAGCTGGAGTTTCACCCGAATATACCGGACGGATCAGTTCTCCATAATAGCGTCCCTCAGGAGATATCTCATAATAATCCTCAGCAAAGTCCAGACCTAGTGCGTGCCCGCGATTATTATTAAAATCAAGTGAGCTGGAAAGATAGCTGTTGCATGAAACATCATTTTCATCCTGATTCATGTATCCGCCGGATATAAGGAATATACTGTTCCCGTTGGGACCGGTCACGGTGTATCCCGACACTCCATTTTCTGATTCTGTCCATTCCCAATAGCAACGGTTCACAAGTTCCTGCAGCTCCTCTATGGTAGGCATGCGCCAGTCTGGGCCCCAGTTTACGCGGGCGGCATCATCCTCCATGTCAAGTCTGTACTTATAATCAACCGGACCGTATTTGCTGAATAGATTGTATTTGGTAAAACCACCCGATATATCAGGATTCTTGAACTTGTAATTCTGACTGGTATATTTCTCTTTGGGGCTGATCTCACCGTAGCTGAAATAATCACCGGTCTCATAAGGACTGGTTGCTCCCAAATTACAGTCGGCCCACATCACGCTAAGGCCAAGATCTACATACCTGACACTTGCCGGAGCCTCATTTTCAAGAATAAAACGGATGCTGTCCACATCATTGACAGGAAGCTTTAGCGTTTTCCCGTCTTTCTGGTACACGTTAATGTAATATGATTGCGCAGAAACAGGAATAACTGCGGCAAACAATAGCAGAAGAACTGTTAATCTCTTCTTTAATGGTAATGTTGCAATACTTTTCATCTCTTCAATATTTTAATATTTATACTTTGAGCACTTACAATGTATACGCCTTCCGGAAGGTCGGCTATGCTGAATTCTACAGAGCCTTCACTATCGGTGGTGAAAGATTGCAGGACTTTGCCGTCGGATGCTACCAGACGTACTGTGATATCGGGCTTGGCACCGGTAAGATACACGATGTACTCATCAAGCGTTATTGATGCATTCTGTACATCTTTCTTAATCTGCTCTACCGCGGTAGCCTTATCATTAAATGTGACCTTGTCAATCGCCGACATCTGGCACCGGACCTCGGCACCGGATGATGTGACGACGATTTCACTGTCCGTGAAAGTGACCACAGGTTTTTCATCGAACCCGAAACTGCATTTCTGTCCGTCTTTCAGATGGACCGTCAATGTGTTCTGGGCGGTTACCTGCATGATGGCGAATAATAACGTAAAAATGAACAAGAACCTTTTCATATGATTTATTTGAATAAAGTTATATTCAATGTAGGCCATCAAAGATATAGTTTATTTTTTATAATGCAAATAATCAGTTAGTTTCATCACTAAAAAAAAGATGACGGCCAGTCAAGACCGTCATCTTTATTAAAACATAAGTATCGGATTATTTCTCAATCCAACCGATGACCTCGCCCTTGGTTACAAGTGCGCCGTGCTCCTTCTCAACGGCTGCAAGGTGGCAGTCATAAGGTGCGGTGGCATTGTCGATGAATGAGTTGCCGCTGGCCTGGATGCCGACCATCCAGTCTCCCTTCTTGTACTGCTTGCCGAAAGGCGGATTGGTGGACTGGTCCATGTAATCCAGATCCCAGATTACGCGACCGCTGACAGCAGCCTCGATAGGCTCGGCATTGGGATGCAGGATAGCACGCTTGTCGGCTGCGGTGAAGTGCTTTACGGGAGCGCCTGCTGCGCCACCGTTCTGTTTCTTCTCCATGCGCTCCAGCAGATCCTTGTTGAACTGGTCCTTGGCCTGGCCGCTCTTGTACTCGCGGTACTGTTTCTCGTGCATGGCAAACTCAAAGAGTTCCTCGTCATCCTGACCGCGGTCCCAGCCGTTCTCCTTCATCTCCTTCTCAAAGCGCGGGAGTTCGTTGGGGTAGAGTACCTGAGGATCGTCGGTATAGAACTCAAATCCTTTCTCTTTGGCAATCTCCACAATCTCAGGGGCCAACTCACCGGGCAGCTTACCTGACTTGCCAAGAACCATACCCCACATGGCGGGATCCATACGGGTAAAGGGCTTCTCGTCCATGGACTTGCTGTAGAGGTTCATCAGAGCGGCGTTCTTTACGTACTGGCTGAACGGTGTAACCAGACAGGGAGTACCCAGCATAGGCCATATGCGCTGTACCTCGTCAAAGAGCTCAACCAGAAGCTCATCCTCACTGAGCTCTTTCTCACCCTTCTTCTTGAGGTTGGCGTTGATGGCGGCGTGCATGCCCTTAAGGTCGGCCATGAGTGATCCCATCATACCGCCGGGAAGGCCGCAACCTACCAACAGTGAACTCATAAGTGAGTTCTTGGGGTCTATCCAGTAGCCCAGGAAATCATCCATGAAACTCTGAGTGAGGCTGCGTGCCTCCATGTAAGCCTTCATGTTGATGTCCTTGACCAGGAATCCGGCATCCTTGAGCATAGCCTGAATGGTAATTACATCGGGATGAACCTTACCCCATGACAGGGGCTCCATGGCTACGTCCAGAACGTCACCGCCGGCCTTGGCAACCTCAAGCATCGAGGCTACTGCAAAACCGGGGCCGTTATGACCGTGGTACTGTATGATGATGTCGGGATGTTTCTCCTTGATGGCGCGGACGATGGTGCCCAGCATTGCGGGACGGCCTATGCCGGCCATATCCTTGAGGCATATCTCCTGTGCGCCGCCCTCAATGAGCTGTTCGGCCAGGTTGATGTAATACTCGGCGGTATGTACCTTGGAGTAGGTGATACACATTGTAGCCTGAGCGGTCATACCTGCCTCCTTGGCCCACTTGATTGAGGGTATTATGTTACGCGGGTCGTTAAGACCGCAGAAAATACGTGTTATGTCAACGCCCTGAGCGTGCTTTACCTTATACATTAACTGACGTACATCGGCAGGAACGGGGTTCATGCGCAGTGCGTTCAGACCACGGTCAAGCATGTGGGTCTTGATTCCTACTTCATTAAAAGGCTTTGTGAATGTGCGGACGGCCTGGTTGGGGTTCTCACCGTACAGAAGATTGACCTGCTCCATGGCACCGCCGTTGGTCTCAACGCGGTCAAAGCAGCCCATATCTATGATTACCGGAGCAATCTTGGCCAGCTGGTCCTTACGGGGCACATACTTGCCTGATGACTGCCACATGTCACGGTAAACAAGACTGAATTGGATCTCTTTTTTCATGTTTGTATGTGTTTTTGTTATTTACATCGGATTAATGGAACGGGCTATCTTGGCGCAGAGTCCGGGGAAGAACCTTTTGATGTAGACCATCAGGAGTTCCTTTCGGCCCACAAGAACCTCGCGCTTTTTACGGTACACGGCCTTGACAATCTTGCGTGCGGCCTGTTCGGGGGTGCAACCTCCGGCCTGACCGGCATCCATCTTGGCGTGCTGCTTTCCGTCTTTTTCAAGTGCGTAGAAAGATATGCGTGTCTGGACGCGACCGGGGCATACTATTGTTACGCGGATGTTATCCTTGTAATACTCGGCCTGGACGGTCTCAAAGAATCCGTACAGGGCGTGCTTGGATGAACTGTATGCGCAACGCAACGGGAATCCGAACCGTCCGTTGATGCTGGTGGTCACCATCAGCTGGCCGCCGCCGTTCTCTATCATCTTGGGCAGTATCACCTTGGTCATGATAACGGGTGCGAACCAGTTAATGTCCATGACCTTGTTGATTACACGCATCTCGGTCTCACAGGTGGTTCCGCGCTGGCTTATGCCGGCGTTGTTGTAGAACACGTCTATGTGTCCGAAAACCTGCCATGCCTGCTCGGCAAGCTCTGCAACCTCATCCTTGCGGGAGAGATCGAAGGGCAGGGGCTTGGCATCGGGGGCACCCAACTCCTTGCAGTGTGCGGCTACCTTTTCCAAGAGGTCGGCCTCAAGTGCAGTGAGTATAAGTTTGGCGCCTTCACGTGCAAACTCATATGCGGTTGCCTCACCTATGCCCGATGACGAACCGGTAATCCAGACTACCTTATCCTTGAACTTGTTCATTTGCAGTTGTCTATAGCTTCTTTAAACCAGAGAGCGCGGTTACAGCCCTCGCCGGTGTTGAGCAGAACCAGATCACCGCTCTTGAGTTTGTTCTCCTCAAGCGCCTTGAAGAATCCTGCTATGCAAACCATCGATGCAGGTCCCATGTAGATACCCTGATTGTCCTTGACCATACGGCCGAAACGCTCAAGACCCTCTTCTTTTACGCGCAGGAAACAGCCTCCGCTGTTCTTTACAATGGGTCCTACAAGCGGGTACATTCCGGGGGTTCCTGCGGTAAGTATGGAAATCCTGGTCTGCGGAACCACAGTGGGGAAGTGCTTGTTCCAGCCCTGCGGGAATCCGTTCTCTATTGCCCATTCCCAGGCCTGGACCATGGGGTCACAGGTGTCCTGCTGAACCAGCAGCATGCGCGGCATCTTATACTCGGGGTATGCATCGGCTATCTCACGCATTCCTTTCTCGAATGCAATGGGACTGGTGCCTCCGGCTACTGCCTGCATATAGACATCGGGGATTCGGCCCAGTTGGCGCATGCACTCAAAGACAAGTGTCTTCTTGGCCTCTACGCGGATGGGGTCGATGTTTCCGGCCGATATCATAACGTTCCGGTTCTTATGGAAATCGGCTGCCTCAGCCTTGGCCTGGCCGTAACCGCCCTCAGATACCTGGAGGTTCTGACCGGTGGCGCGGATGGCCTGCTGGGTCTCGGGGTACATATCGTGCGGGGCGAATATGTCAAATTTGACGCCTGCCTTGGCCAGATAGGTGGCGTAGGCGGTGGCGGCATTGCCTGTGGATGCCAGGCAATACTCCTTTACGCCGTGCTTTTTGAACAGTGTGGCTGCCAGTGATGCGGCAATATCCTTGAATGTGCCGCTGCCTCCGTTGAGGTCATTGCGGGCTACCACAACCTTGCAGTCTATCCCGTAACGGTCCTTGGCGTAACGGCTCAGGAACTCCCATTCCTCAATGGGTACGGCACCCTCGCCGCAGGTTACCTGCTCATCGGCCTCATCAAGAGGCAGGAACGGCAGGTAGTGGTAGAGGCTGCTAACCTTCTGACCCGGCTTGCAGAGTTCATCCAGCTGACGGTAATCGGCATCATAAACCACTTCTGCGTGATTGCTTCCGCACTCACACAGCTGGTCCTGACTGAACCATGCGGCAAAATCTCCTATAACCTTGCCGCACTTCCTGCAGACAAGCTGATATTTCATCCTCTCTTGATTTGAGCTCTCTTGAATACGTTCATATCCTGGATGGGACCCTCATAGTAACCGGCCTTGAGTTTCTTCTGGACATCCTTGAAGACCTCGATGGTGCGCTTGACATGATCAAGTGTATGTGATGCGGTCGGGATGATACGCAGCATGAGCTGGCCCTTCGGGATAACGGGATATGTAACGATTGAGCAGAATATTCCGTAGTTCTCACGCAGGTCAACAACCACGTTGGTACCCTCGTTGATGCCACCCTCAAAGAATACGGGAGTTACAGGTGACTCGGTTACGCCGATGTTGAAGCCTTCGGCCTTGAGTCCGCCCTGCAGAGCGTTTACTACCTCCCACAGATGCTCGCGGTACTCGGGATGAGCCTTGATCAGGTCCAGACGCTTCTGGTTACCGATAACCAGGGGCAGCGGCAGTGACTTTGCGTAGATCTGTGAACGCATGTTGCACTTGAGGTGGTCGATGATCTCGGGCTCTGAACTTACTACACCGCCGATTGATGCCATACTCTTGGCGAATGCGTCGAATATTACATCAATCTGGTCTATTACGCCGTAATGCTCGGCGGTACCGCGACCGTGTGCACCCATTGTACCGAAACCGTGTGCATCGTCGATAAGTATGCGGAACGGATACTTCTTCTTGAACTCTACGATGTCGGCAAGATGACCCAGGTCACCGGCCATGCCGAACACTCCCTCGGTGATTACCAGAACGCCGCCGCCCTGCTCGTCGGCCAGCTTGCAGGCGTGATTGAGCTGCTTCTCCAGGCTCTCCATGTTGTTGTGCTGGAAAGCAAAGCGCTTGGCAAGGCTCAGACGCATACCGTCCAGGATGCAGGCGTGGCTCTCGGAATCGTAAACGATTACGTCCTTACGGCTGGTCAGCACGTCGATGATTGAAATCATGCCCTGGTAGCCGAAGTTGAGGCAGAGACCTGCCTTCTTGCCTACGAACTCTGAGAAATCGTTCTCAAACTTGATGTGATAATCAGTATTTCCTGACATCATGCGGGCGCCCATGGGTGCTCCCAGACCGAACTTGGCGGCAGCCTCGGCATCGGCTTTCCTTACCTCGGGATGGTTGGCCAGACCCAGGTAGTTGTTAAGGCTCCAGTTCAATACGGGCTTGCCGTTGAACTCCATTTCGGGACCTATCTCACCTACCAGGCGCGGGAACATAAAGTAACCGTCACCAATTCCCTGATACTGTCCGAGCGGGCCCGGAGTCTCCTTGATTCTCTCAAAAATGTCTTTAATCATACTGATAATCTTTATTTTGATGTTTGTAATCTACTTGTTTGACGCTACCTGCAGATACTGGTACGCTCCTGTTCGGCGCGTCCATAAAATACTGGTACGCTTAAACTCCGCGAATTTACTAAAAACTCCGGACTCCCTATTATAAAATAAGTTATAATTCTGCTATTTTAAATAAGCGCGTTGCCTCCGCGGGGCTAAGGGTAGACGGGAGACGACGTTCCGGGCCTACTCCATACCCTTCCGGACCCTAAACGGCGAACTCGGCATTTTTAGTCCCCTACGGGGCCTAACATGCCTCAAACAAGCGCCGTTCTTAACGGGATCCTCCAGGGCATTTCGCTTAACGGCCCTGCACTGACGCTCCCGGTTACCCTTAGTCCCGCTCCTGCAAACGGGAACATTTGCGCGCTTTGGGGCCATACTTGCAGGAAGTGTGCGTTTTAAGGGGCTTTTTTGCAAGTTTGGCACGGATTATGGCGTTTTTGGCCATTTTCAGAGCCATATTTGCAGAGAAATGGCCCTACAGACCTTGTAACGCAGGGTATGGCCATTTTTATACGCAGGGTATGGCCATTTTGGTGGAAGGCAGGCAGGACGAGGAGGGGATTCCGGGTGCGCGGCAGTACAATTGGGGTCTGACCCCTTTTGCGCATGGTAGGTATGCGACAGTTGAAAAGTTAAGCACGTGCAAAAGGGGTCTGACCCCAATTGTACTGTTTTACTGCAGAGAGCCGATAAGCAGGAAGAAGAGGCCCAGCAGAACGAGCAGGAGGTCGATGACTTTGCTCTTGAGGTTCTTTTCGTGGAAGAGGAGGGCGCCGCAGAGGAAGCTTACGATTACGCTGGAGCGGCGGATCATGGAGACTATGGAGACCATGGAGGCGCTTTGGGCCAGAGAGACAAAGTAGGCGTAATCGGCAAGGGTCAGGAATACGGCTATGAAGATGATGGGCCACTTCCATTGGAATGGGGTGGTCTTGTGGCGGGTGGGCCACCAGAGGCTGAAGAGGATTATCGTCATCAGGGCCAGTTGGTAGAAGTTGCTCCAGGCCTGCACGAACATGTTGTTGAAGCGGCCCAGCAGGTACTTGTCAAACAGGGCGCTGACGGCTCCCAGCAGGGTGGCCATGATTACGCAGAACACCCATTTGTTGTGAGTGAAGCTGATTCCCTCCTTCCTGCCGCTAACGCTGAGCATGTAGAATGATATGACGGCTATGATCACGCCTATCCACTGGTACAGGTTAAGGCGCTCGCCAAAGAGCAGAAGGCCACCCAGCAGCACAATGATGGGGCGCGTGGCGTTTATCGGCCCGAAGAGGGTGATGGGAAGGTGCTTCATGCCAAAGTAGCCGAAAATCCAGGAACCCAGCACTATGAACGCCTTGAGCATAAGCAGGCGGTGCAGTTCCCAGCCGGCCGAGGGGACATAAAAGATGCTGCCGTCCAGCAGTCCCGTCGTGGCCGACAGGAGCGTGAACGGCAGCATCAGGAGTGAGCAGAACAGTGTGTTGAACCAGAGAACCGGAATGACCGCGTTCTCCTTGAGCGATTGCTTCTTGGCTACGTCATAAAGACCCAGAAACAGGGCCGATACAAGCGCGAATGCCAACCACATCGTCCTGACCGTAAGATGGTTTAGAACTTATAGCTTAAACCCAGACCAATCATCTGCTTGAACTGGACCTTGGCACCATGGATGTTTCCGTCATCATCCTTAGTCTTGATGTCGTCATCATACTTAAGGGTTGACTGGAATGTAAGTGTGAGCAGCTTGGTCAGATTGTAGCCTATCAGCATGTCCCAGTTTACATCAACCATGCCGAATGTGTCATCGTAAGCGGTGAACAGGTCAAGGGCTGACTTTAATGTGAGCCTGTCCTCAAAGAACTTGTAGTTGGCGTTTACCTTGAATATGGAACCCAACTGCGGTTTTACATACTTGCCTGCATCTATGCCGTAGCGTGTTGAGAACAGCGTATCGGTTACCATGGTGAGTTTACCGGCTACAGGTGAGTAGTAAACTGCTATATGGCTGTTTGGCTTGTAGTCAAGACCTACGGAGAGGTTCAGATAAGACGGAGTGAGCAGTTTTGATGTCAGTTCCTTTGAGTCATTGCTGTACTTGTAGCCATCGGCAAACTGTGACTTGAAGTCCAGGAGTGCAGCATAGTAAAGCTTTTCGGTTATCTGATGACCGAATTTGGAAGCAAGGTTGATGTTGTCAAGACTTTTGCGCCATCCGTTGTCATCGGTGAAGTTCTGGCCGTAGTTGGCGCCGAGGTCATTGGTCCATGACAACTTGCCTTTCTTGTAATTGAGTGAATAGTTGAGATAAACATTGTCAGCAACTGTGTTCTCACCACCTTCACTCCAGTTGGTGAAAGATGTTTGTGACAGGTTGAATCCTGTCAGGCCATCGTGTGACCAGCCCTCTTCATCCTGTGCCGACAGGCTCAGAGGCAGAAGGGCTGCCAGTAAGAATAATGATTTCTTCATATTCAGTCTTTGTTTTATTGAAATATGGTGCAAAGATAGAAAAATAGTACAAAAGGGGACTGTCCCCTTTTGTATCATTTTTTGATGGCGTGGCCGATGAGATAGCAGATGACAGCCACAACCATACCGTTGATTGAGGCTATACCCCAGTGCAGGAGGTTGGCTACAACCGCACCAAGCACGACTCCGATGACTGCAGCCCAGTTTACCGTATCAATCTTTACATTATCGGACTGATAATCATTACGGTTCATAAAGTAACTGATTATAAGGATAGCACCGATGGGAGGCAGGGTGCAGTTGAGCACGTTGAGCCAGCCGCAGAAATTCCAGTAGAGCCATACGGCTGTGATTGTGCCGATGATACCGGCCACAAGCACCATGGTCTTCTTGGAGAATCCGAAAATGTTGGACAGTCCCAGACCTGATGAATAGAGTGCGTTGTCATTGGTTGTCCAGATGTTGAATCCCAGCACTATCACTGCAAACCAGAACAGGCCCAGGTTGAGCATCACCTCAAAGATATCGTTGCCGCCCACGTAGATGCTGGATACGGCACCAAAGAAGAACATCAGCGAGTTGCCCAGGAAGAATGCCACTACGGTTACCCAGAAACCAATCTTGCCGTTCTTGCTGAAACGGGCGAAGTTGGGTGTTGCTGTGCCGCCCGATACAAAGCTTCCTATAACCAGACCGGCGCCGGCGATGATGGTGAGCGAGCCGTCATTTGACTTGGCAAACTGCTCAATGAGTGTGGCGTCACCGCGATGAATAGCCATGATCATGGCAACCGTACCCAGGATACCGACCAGAGGAACGGCGATGTAGCTGATTATGGTAAGGCTCTTGATTCCGAAGTATGCGCTGGCGGTCATAAGGATACCGGCAATCACGACCAGGATATAACCCAGCGGTGGCATGTGGTCCGGTGTGACCTCAAGTCCGAACAACTCCTGTGCCACGGGAATGGCGAACATGGCCAGACCTACGCCGAACCAGCCCATCTGTGTGAAACTGATCATTGCGCTGGGCAGCCAGCTGCCTTTGCGGCCAAAACTGCGGTGTGCCAGCATATCAAGTGTGAGACCTGTCTCGGCACCGATGTAACCGAGTGTTCCGGTATAGGCACCCAGGATGATGCCGCCCAGGATGATTGCTCCGATGAATCCTGCAAAGTCAAGGCCTGCCGCCAGATTCTGGCCGGCCCACATGCTTGCCGAGAAGAATGTGAATCCCAGCATTACCATAAACATACTGAGGTTGCTCTTGCGTCCCTCTTTAGTTACTCTTCCGGATGTAAAATCCGCATCGTTGATGTTATTAGCCATATGTTTTATTTTGAGTATGATTTCAATGCTGTCCTGAATTCACTTAGACGGCGGTCTGCAATCTGGCGGATTGAGAGGTCCTCAGATCTGCTGGCAAACTCCCTCTCAAATATGTAGAGTTCATTCATCTGCTTGCCGTCCAGTTTCTGATAGTGGTTGAGCCTGAGCCAATCGTCAAAACCAACGGGAGTGGGGTAGCCCAGTTTCTCGTCCAGGAAATCCTTGAAAGAAAAGTTGTCGGCCACCTTCTTTATATCCTCCCAATACTCGGTCACCTCGTGGAAGTGGTCAGGTATCTCATATCGGCGGGCGCCTCCGTCGTAGATGATACACTTTTCAAACAGGGCGTCGTCATCGGACAGGACATAACGGCGGAATTCAGGTGATATTACTCCGTCCTTCCAGAAGAAATCTATCTGTGGCCAGCTTATTCCGGTTACGCCCTTGTCCTGGTAGGCTGAAAAGATACCCTCGTAGAATATGCAGGTAATGCCCTCAAACTCAGGCCAGTGGAAACGGAATTCCGGGGTGAGCTCCTCAAAAAGCTCAATGGCGCGGGTACCTCCGATGGTAAAGAACACCATGCGGCGGATGCTGCCTCCCAGACGCTTGAACTCGGCTATGATGTAGCGGATACAGCGTGCCAGTGTCTCGCCCGATGCTATGATATCGCCTATCATCAGGGTGATGTCCTTGGGGGCGCGCAGCTTGGTGTACCGGATGTCCAGACCGGTTATCTGGTTGTTGCGGATAACGCGCTCGCAGGATACAAAGTCCATGTTGTTGATGCGGATGCCGTTACGGTAGCAGCACTCTTCAAGGGGATAGTTCAGGCCGCCGCGCAGGATGGTCATGATATCGGCCTCGTCACCGATGGCATTCTGCTGCCTGAGCCAGCCCAGCATATCGCCGGTGGCGCCGCACATGGCCAGATAGGAGTCATAGCCTATGACCTCGGGTGATGCCAGCAGATGGCGTGTGCCCTGATTGCTGATAATAAAGTACCTGTTGCTGAAATTTCCGCCCTCCAGGCGATAGATGTCAGTCCCTTTGTGATGCCCTGCAGGCTGCAGGAAAGTATTCTCCAGATAAGGCTGCATAATGATGCTTGCTTTAATTCTGGAAACCAAAGGTACTCAGATAGAGCGGGTTGAATGCTACCGGCCGTCAGAAAGTTTTCAACAATTTGCCTTTTACCCGCCACTTGATGTAACCGTAGACCGATGCACCCAGGTAGAAGCTGTAGAGCAGGATGGTGGTAAGATGCAGGCCGCGCTTGCTGTAGATGTAGATTGATATGAGGTTGACCAGGAACCAGATGCCCCAAACCTCGATGATCTTCTGTGCAAGTACCCAGGTGCCCACGATGTTGAGCATGGTGGTCAGGGCATCGAGAACCGGAACTGGAGAGTCTGTAAGGAACCTGAGGATGCAGAATATCGCACCCCAGATAATGGCCGAAACTCCAAGTACCGCCAGGAACTCCATGCCACGGAAATGGCGGTAGACAATATCCTGCGATGCGCGTTTACGGTCACCATGGAGCCATTTTATAAAACCGTAAACGCACATGCAGATATTGAAACAGCTGAATCCCATATCGGCATATATCTTGCTGTGGAAGTATACGCTGGCATAGATCATTGAGCACATGGCGCTGATTATCCACATCAGCGGTTTCTGATGGAACTCAAGCCACAGGTAGATGAAACTCAGGATGAGTCCTACAGTCTGGATAGTTGCCCAGAAATCCATGCCGGTAAACTGCCCGGCTATATATGACCAGATATCGGATAACATTGTCTTTTAGAATTTTAGGGTTAAGTGTGCCAGCGCGCTGAAAGGTGCGGTGGGTATGAATCCTATCTGATAGTAACGGTTATCGGGCGTGAAACCGTCCTTCTCATCGACTGCCGAGTAAACCCAACCGCTTGTTGCAACGCGGGCATTGAGGACATTGTTCAGGTCTGCACCTATCACGATGCTATTGAGAGCTTTTTTCATGGGCACTGTATATGAGAACGAGAGATCCGAGAGAGAGTAGGCGGGCAGTGAACGGTCTGTGTTCTGGCTGTTGTCAAGGTACTGGCGGCTTACGTAGCCGGTGTGCCAGGTGGCCTTGAATTGACCGAAACTGAAGTTAACGAATCCGTTCAGTATGACTGACGGTGAGAATGCCAGTGCGGTCTTGCCCTTGTGGGGTATGGTGCGCAGCTTGTCGCCGTTGCCGTCAATGTGGTAATCCTGTTTGTACTGCTCCATTTTGGGGTCATCGGCCGCATACTTGTCACGCCAGTCCTCAATTACCTCGTCAAAGTCATTCAGGCAGTTCTCGCTCAGGGCGGCGTTACCTTCCAGTGACAGCCACTTGAGGGGCTGTACGGCGGCGGTCAGTTCTATGCCTGTGCGGTATGAAGACTTGATGTTGGTGGTAAGTGCCTCGCCTATGTCGCTCACGGCACCGGTCTGTACGAACTGGTCCTTGTAGTCCATGTAGTAGAGGTTGAATCCGGCGTTCCAGATGCTGCCTGAATAGCTGTAACCGGCCTCGTAGTCAATCATGTACTCGGGGTTGGGAGCGGGGTAGGTACCGTTGTCGGTAAAGTTGTTGCGCTCGGGCTCACGGCCTGCGGTGGCTGCGAGTGCGTGGATCTTGTGGCCGCCTTTGATCCAGGTCAGACCGGCTTTGGCGTTGATGAAGTTGTATTTTTTATCAATGTCAAGGTTGTGCTTTGAGGTGGTGCCGTTGGCATTTACATAATAACGGTCGTTGTAGCCGTCAGTTGTGTATCCTACGTGACGGTACTGGGCATCGGCAAAGGCGTGCAGGCTCTCTGTGATGTCGAATCCGGCCTTGATGTAGGCGCTCAGGTCGTTCTTGGTGGCATCGGAATCATAGTATTTGTTCAGACCGTTGGCTGTAACGTACTCATTCAGTGCATCGTCCTTGATATAGGGCAGGTAACCGAAGTGGTTGCCCTTGAACTGCTGGAGTGATACGCCGCTGCGCAGGTCCAGTCGGTCCATAGTGTAAACATTATTCCAGATAACGCCGTAGGTGTGCTGCTCCAGACCTTTCTTGCGGACAAAATCGGTCTTCTTTACGGTGTTGGTGCCATCGGACCATACGGGGTCGCCGTCGGCATTGAGACCGTTTGACAGACCGTACTTGCTTACCTTGTTCTTGTATCGGAACTCCTCATAGTAGCCGTAACCGTAGGTGTAGTGGGCTGTGAGTGAGGTTGAGAATGCGTCGCTTACGTTCCAGGCCATGGAGAGTATGTTGTGGTCCTGCCAGAAGTTGTCGGTGGTGCGGTCCCAGAATGAACCGTCTTTCATCTGATAGCGGTGGGTTACGTATTTGCCGTCGGCATCCTGTACAAAGCACCAGTTGTCATCATCGTAATCAAGATACTCGTACAGGCTGTTGTACTGGCCAAGTCCGGCGTTGTACATATCCTTGTACTCCTTTATTCCGGTGTCGCCCAGGTACATGCCGTCCATAAGGCTGGAGTCGTCGTTTCCGGCTGTGGCACCGTTCCAGGCCTGGCCGGTGTTCTCAAAGTTGCCTATGTTGCGGTAGCGGATCATGATGTTGTCCAATGGCGTCCAGAGCAGGCCGCCGTAGTAACTTCCGGCCTTGCCTTTGGTGCCGTGCATGAATCCGTCGGTCTGAGTCATGTTGTATGCGCCGTCTATGATAAGGCTGCTGAGGATTGTTCCTGTTGAGAATGCACCTCCCAGACGCAGGGTGTTGAACGATCCGTATGATGCGGTCAGTTCGGCACTTTTTTCAGGGTTGGGAAGCTTGCTGGTAAGGGCTACGGAGCCTCCGAATGCGCCGTCACCTACGGTCGATGTGCCCAGGCCGCGCTGTATCTGTGCGCTTCCCAGCAGGGATGCGTAACTGTTCATGTTGGCCCAGAAAACGCATTGGTCTTCGGGTGAGTTCAGGGCTACGCCGTCCAGGGTTACGTTGATGCGTGAATCGGCCGCACCGCGTATACGCATGTATGTTGTGCCGATGCCTGTTCCGTTCTCGCTCCATGCTATCACACCGGGAGTACGGGAGAAAAGGAATGGCAGTTCACGACCGCTCTTGGAATAGTCGTCAAGTTCCTGACGGCCAATTTCGGTGGTGGCAAACGGCTCGTTTTCATGGGCGCGGACACCGTCTATTACTACTTCATTAAGCTGCTTGAGACGCACTGTATCGGCGTCAAACGTTTCACTACCCGCCTTGACTGCAAGGCTTGTCATTAGGGTCAAGGACAAAAAAAATACCTTCTTCATATAGATTTAATTAATAATCCAAATGAAAAGGGTATACCAATAACCAGAAATCCAATCCCTCCGCCGGCACTGTCCGGATCAGGTTCTAAGGGTATGATCTCAGCCCCTCTTGGGGCACCCCCTTTCATTCTGGGGGCAAATTTAGTGCAAACTTTTAGGATTGTCACACCCCAGAATGAAAATTTTTTTATTTCGCTCCGCGAAAGGCGGCCTCCGGCCGATTCGGGCTACGCCCTCATGACGCATTCTTTGACGCAAAGAGAAACGACCCCTTTGCGTCCGAATGAAATTTTTTTATTTCGCTCCGCGAAAGGCGGCCTCCGGCCGATTCGGGCTACGCCCTCATGACACATTCTTTGACGCAAAGAGAAACGACCCCTTTGCGTCACTTTTTTTGGCGAAGTGTTGAAAAATGTGAAAATTCCCTTTATATTTGCTTTTACAGAATACCCAATTGCATTTTTATGAATACATCAGACAAGTTTGTCATTACAATCAACCGTGAGTTGGGTTCGGGCGGAAAGACAGTGGCAAAGCTACTGGCTCAGAAGCTGGGTGTGCCTTTTTATGACAAGGCTCATCTCAAGTCGCTCGAAGAAAAAGAAGGACTTAATGTTGAAGAAATAGAGCGCCTGAAAGCAAAAAAACGCCAATGGTGGCCGGATCTTAAGCGGATGGTGGAGTTGGGCGGCGGTTTTGCCGTCTCCATATATGACAATTTGCCGTCGTTTGCCGTTCCGGAGAAAGATGATACTGACAAGAGATTCCTCACGGAGCAGAAGATACTGGAAGGTATTGTCGATGCCGAGTCATGCGTGGTAGCCGGACGCTGCAGTTTTGTTACATTCAGGAACCATCCCAATCATCTTAATATTTGGATACAGTCTCCTATTGAGTACCGTGTCGAGAGGGTCATGAAACAGAAGGGTATCACCTCTAAGGATGAGGCAGAGAAATTCATAAAGGAGGTTGACAGGATGCGTGAGGACTATGTAAAGCGGCATACCGGTGCAAGCCGTTACGACACCCGCAACTATGACCTTGTCATTTCAATGCATGACAAGACAGAGGCTGAGGCTGTTGATCTGATTCTCAAATACATAGGCTGAGGATCAGGTCTGCAAGGTCCGATGGGGTATCGGCTTCCGGAATAAGGATGTGCCCGTTACAGATGAGACGGGGAATCGCGGAAACCGTGCCCCGGGATGTACGGCCGAACAATTCGTTTACTATATCCGTATATTTGTCAAGCCAACGGTCCCGGAGTGCTGCGTCAAGTGCTTCGGGACCTATCAGTTCCTGTGCTTTTAATGTGGCCTCGTCAACTGTTCGCGGATACCAGGCTTCATTTATGTCGGTTCCCCAGAACCACTGCTCATATTCAGCATATCTGCTCCTGTCAGTACGCCACACTGCAAGTCCGATGCGCATTAACTGGCAAGAACCACGGAATCTGTCGATGCCTTGCGGCATGTGGGGATTGCATTCCCGGCTCATGGAGATGGGGCAGCAGACAACTGCTATGCTGTCACCCAACCGGGCTACGGCATCCGGTAGCTGAAGGTGCAGCCTGCGGCAATGGGAGCACTGCCAGTCAAACAGCAGCGTTACCTGGTGCTTGGCTTCGGGATTGCCTGCAATGGGCATCTCTGAAGGGTTGGGGTATCTCAGCTGCTCATAGGTAAAACCGCGTTCTGCAAGGGAACGGGGTGTAGTAAAGAACTGTACCACAGCCAGTATCACAGCCAGCAGGATACCTGCCGATATGTTCAGCGCTATGCGTCCTGTTTTTTGCCTTACACACCATATTACTGTCAGAACTGATAATACGATGCCCAGCACGTGGGCTGTCATGCAGTACGGGCAGAATGCATGTATCATTCTGTGTTGCAGGTAGATGAACCAGACGGCGCAGCCTGATACCGCTCCGCATACCATCAGGATGGCTTTAAAAAGGAATGCCTTTTCCTGCTGCGCGGTGCTTTCTGAATTAATAAAGAGGATACAAACCAGCAGGGTGAGGTATGCTCCTATGGCCAGGGCGCTTACCGGAATAATTCCGAACAGGAATGACCACTTGCTGCCCAGTACCTGATTGCAGCTTGTGCCCTGACTGCAGCCTATCAGACCGTGTCCTGAGATGGAGTGGATGCACAGGATAACGGACAAAAGAAGGACAATGGCGGTCAGTACCACCATTGTCTTTCTCAATATCCCGTATTTGCTGTTCATTGGTTTACTTTACGTTAGGTCTGCCGGGGGTTGCTGCCGATGCTGTGAATGCATCGCCGGCGCCATGATTCCCGGTCACGGGTGCACCCAGGGTAATTCCGCTGCCAGTCAGGTAGGTACCGGCCGGAATGTCCTGATTCAGACCGGCGGCTAGTGTAATTACATCGGGCTGGGTGGGTTGCTGCGGACGGCCCCAACCGCCACGGCGCGGGGACATCCTGACAGCACTGATTAAATATGCATCAGAGCCGATATAGACAGTCTGGCCCTGCTGGAATCCCTGTGCGCTGGCCACTGAAACGTTGGTCTCTCCCTTGACTGCTGCAGCCGATATCGTGGTGGCCCCGGCAGTTCCTATCACTGCTATCCTTACCTTTTCTGATGAGCTTCCTGATCCCAGATACATGACCTGACCTATAGAAAGCCCCTGTATGGAGGTGACCTTTACATTGTCCGAACCGGCTTGTATGGGAGCGGCAATGGTCATTGCCTGTCCGGTATGGAAATCCAGCTTGTTGTCATCGGTGTCAAAACCGTCGGGGTAACGGCCTGTGCTCAAATCAGGACCGGCTGCAGGTGCTGCGGGGGCGGCTCCGAATCCGCCGAATCCTCCACGTCCGCGGCCTGACTGCGGAACGGGTGCATATGCACCTTCGGCTCCGGCTCCGGCATCAGCGTGATAGCCCTCTGCCAGCCACGGGTCAACCAGACCTCCGTAATTCATGGCGTCGGCTATCAGACCTTTACTGTTGCGAAGTGTCATGTTGCCTCGCGAAGCATCCAGAACGGGACCGCCAAACAGCAGATCGGCTTCAATATTGCCGTGATAGCCGGCATTCATGACCTGGGGATCAAGTACCACATCATTGATGGCATGTGACTTGGACAACGGTTCCTCAAGCTCAAGTGCATAAACCAGCGGGAGCACCGGCTCGTTGCTGGAATGGTCAAACCTGGTAGCCGGCTCAAATGTGATACCGGTTCCGTTTACTGCGAACGGCATATTACTGGAGTGGTCAAACTTGAGCGGGGCTTCCAGTTCAAGACCGGTGCCGGGATTGTCATTGGGACCGAGCGGGCCGTTGAACGTGTTGCGTGATGACTGTGTGCCTACGCTCTTTACGGTAACCCATTCAATGCCGTGACCTTCGGAGTCTATGTCAAGACGGATCTTATCGCCGGCGGTGATGTTCTGGGTGCTTGAAACCTTGATGTTGGTATCGCCTTTTTTTGCATCGGCCGATAACCATGCCTGCGTGCCGGGCTTGCCCACCCCGGTGACAGTCACAACCTCATACTTCTCAAGAGAGTTGGATACTGCGGGGTAGGTAGAGCCATATCCGATGGCCATCTTCTGGCCTACTTGGAATCCGGCAGTGCTGGTAACGGGGATGTTGGTGGAGCCTGCGGGGATGGTGATGACCGGACCCTCGGGCAGAGGCTGCCACAAAGTGGTGGGATTACCGTTGAATCCTGCTCCGCCACGTCCTTGCTGGCCTTGTTGCGGAGTGATGACCTTGGCTACGACACGTTCCTCGGCGTTACGGCCGGTACCGATGGTAATCTTGTGACCGGCTTCTATTCCGGCTATGCTACGTACATAGATGGTTCCGTCACCCTTTCTTGCATCGACAGAGAGACCGGAGTTGCTTATGCCAAGCAGGTAGAATCCCTTGGGTGCCAGTTTGGTGCCGGACGGAATCCTGATGGATGAGAAGTAGGGCAGATTCACGGCATGGTGTGTCAGTGTCCAGTCAGACAGATTGACCTCATTTTCGCCGGCATTGTAAAGCTCAATGAATGAGTTGGTCTGGTTGCCGCTGCCGTCGGCTATGCGGAACTCGTTGATCTTGACAGGTTCGACATTGCGTACCTTCTGTGAACTTAGCCACTGGCTGCTGCCGCGGTCCCACTTGGCCCATGCGGTCAGGTCGGCATTGATCTGTTTCCTGGCAGATGTTACGGTAAACTGCACGGCTACTGTTTGTCCGGGTTCGACGGTATAACCTATCTTGCGGGTCTTGCTGTTTGTGCCTTCTGCCACGCTTTTCCAACGCTTGGGAGTAAGCACGCGGAGCTCCAGGTCTTCGATGGGGCGTCCGGTGGTGTTGGTGAATGTAACTATTACGTTCTGCGTGGTCTTGGGCGCAAAAGTCTGTAGCAGATTGGGCTTGTCAACCTTGTTGGGTGCGCTAATGCTGAGCATTGACACGTCGTATCCGGCTGCAACCACATTAGCCTGAACCTTCTGGTTGGTCTCGATTGAAGGGAATGTGCCGGGGGCGGTCATGGCACCTTCGTAGAATGTGCCCGATGATCCGTTTGAGTTGTCGCCGCCGTTACCCAGCAGGATGGCGCCCTGCTTGCGCATGGGATCGTAACTGCTGCGCGGGTTCTGGATGCGCTGTCCGTCATACATTATCTGCAAGTCACCGCCCTGGGCATTGCCGCCCATGGAGCGCCAGTGATGAGGCTCGCCGTCGGCTGTGGCTGTCACAAAACGCCAGCTTATGCTTGGCAGGTCGGCGCAGTACTTGTCGTTGGGATCGGGGTTGACGCAACCCACCAGGTTGTTCTCCTGGTCGGTCATGATCCACGGGCCGGGAGCCTGTCCGTGATACCATGAAGGCTGGTTGCCGTAGTATGTGGTCTCCATCGTGCCGTCACCGTCGTCACGGCTGTCGGTCTCGGCGTTACCGTAGTCAAAGCAGCAGCCGGTGTTGTAGTGCTGGCCGTTTATTACCCAGTACTGGCCTTCGGCCTGGTCATCGACAGCGGTGCCGTGGGTATCGTTCCAGCGCAGACCCATACCGGCTGTTATGAACACACCATAGACCTTGTGGCCCATCAGTGTTACAGGAGCCCAATCGGCCATCGGGACGTTGTTGAATCCGCCCATTGCCTGGCCGCTGAATCCTCCGCGCGGGGCCTGCTGCAGGTGGTTCTCCTTGCCTGACTGGTCATAGATTACGGTTATCCAGCAGTAGGTGTCCTTGCAGAAACGGTCCTGTGCGGCGGCATCGGCATAACCTCCGGGATCGCCGGCCGATGGCTGCACCACGCCTATGTCAAGTGTCTTGCCGTCGCTCTGGCGCATTACCTGATAGAGCGGGCCGTTGTAAGATTTGTAGAGAGCGCGGGTGGTTGAATGCGCTGCAACGCAGGGTGCACCACCTTTGGCATAGACATCGCATGGCCCCTCGGGGCGCTGCGGAATCTTGCTGTCACCTGCCGCTACGGCGACGGTGGCAATGAGTGTCGGGGCTAAGGCTACTCCGGCCAACAAAAGGACAATAGATGATTTTTTCATAAGATTATTGGGTTAGTAAGTTATTACGGGCGGGATTGCAACGCGGGCGGGTTCGGTACGGCCTGGCAGGCCGAATGCGGTGAACTCTATCACTCCAAGCTGGGTACCGGGCCATTCTGTAACAGTAAGGCGGACAAAACGGGCCTCTACCGGCTTGAACTCCTCAAAGATGGTGTTGCGCTGCTCCGTATTGGAGGTATTGTCAAGGACGGTGGTGTAGGTCTCACCGTCAAGTGATACATCTACCTTGTATTTATAGACTGTTGCGGCACCACCGCCTCCACCGAATCCGCGGCGGCCGCCGGCGTTGAACATAATGCGTACGGCATCCACGTCAAACAGCTGGACCTCGTCAAAGCGGGTGGCGGGCGACAGTTCTATGGTGATGGATGGCTCGGGGTCCGATGGATCCGGTTCCCAGACCGTGCCGCTGGAGTTATCGACCGCGTATGATGCGTACCGGCCGGGCTGCTGTGACGAGAATTTGGAGAGCGCGTTCATGGCGTTCATCTTGTTGATGGTAACAGGGAGCGATGCACGGGCGCTCTTTACTCCGGGCGCTGGCTGGGGAGTATCGGTAATCTGAACAGACCAGCGTCCCTTCTTGTCCACGTTTATGCGGTCCATGCCTATGCGGCGGCCTCCGGGCGGGTTGGAGAGTACTATCGTGTAGAACTGCCACAGACCACCGTCAGGGCCTTCCACCACGCTGCCGTGGGCGGTGCCGGTTACAAGGCCGTCGGTCTTGCGCAGGAGCGGGTTGTTGTCGGCGTATGTGTAGGGGCCAAGCGGGTGTTTGGCGGTGTAGTAGCCCTCGGCGTAGGTCTTCCACTGGGTGCCCGATGCCGAGTACTGCATGTAATATGTGCCTTTGTACTTGAATAGCCAGGGGCCTTCTATCCATGCCACGCCGGTGTACTCGTTCATCTCGCCGTAACGCTCCCATTCATGATTGGGGTTGAAACTGAACAGATGGGTGGGCTTATCGGCAAAACGGTTAAGGTGGTCGGGGTCCAGAGGTACTCCGAATATGCCGCTTATGCCGCGGCCCGAGTAGAACAGATAGGGCTTGTCATCATCTATGAAAATGTGCATATCGAACGGTTCGTTCCAGCCGCCCTCCACATCGGGGGTGTTCTCCCATTCGCCCAGGACGGAGTAGGGGCCCAGCGGGTTGTCGGCCACATAGAGCGGGCAGTCGTTGCCGGACATGTAGTATTTGCCGCGGTACTTGACCACATCAGGGGCCACGGGCACTCGCTGCACGGGTGTGAAATCCCAGTCCAGCATGTTGTCGCTGTGCCACGCTCCGCCTCCGGTGCAGAACATGTAGTATCGGCCGTCATCGTCACGGAACACCGATACGTCGCCCGATGCGTTGCCGCCCGGACCTATCACCATAGGCAGCGGATTGCAGTACCTGCGGCCATCGGCCACACTGTTGTTAACGCCCTGCTGTGCTCCTGTGCAGGATACCAGCATGATGGTCAGTAATATAAGACTCTTTTTCATACTGCGAATATATGAAAAATGATGCAAAGTGACGCAAAGGGGTCGTTTCGTTTTGCGTCATTTTTCGCTCAGCTCGAGCCAACGCATGGTTATGGTGTCGGTGCGCTCTATGATTTGGCCTATTCGGGCTGATTTCTGCTGGAGCTGGTCGTAGGGGAGGGTGCCGCTGTTCAGTTCCTGTTCAAGCTGGGCTTTCTCCTCCTCTAGTTGATGGAGTTCCTGCTCTATCTGCTCCATCTCGCGTTTCTCCTTGAAGGTGAGTTTGGCGCCTGGTGAACTTTGGCGTTGGCGTTGGCTTTGGCCTCCATCCGGCAGTGGCTTTGCTTTCGCTGCTGCGGCTTTCTCCTCATCCTCCTTGAGTACCTTGTACTCCATGTAGTCGCTGTACGATGAGGGGAAGTTGGTGACCTTGCCGTCGCCCTCAAACACCAGCAGATGATGGGCAATCTTGTCCATGAAGTAGCGGTCATGCGACACCACTATCACGCAGCCCTTGAACTGTGCAATGTACTCCTCAAGCACCTGGAGCGTCATGATGTCCAGATCGTTGGTAGGCTCGTCCAGAATCAGGAAATTTGGGCTCTGCATCAGGATGGTGCAGAGATATAGTCTGCGGCGCTCGCCTCCGCTCAGTTTGCTCACGTAACTGTACTGCGTCTTGGGCGTAAAGAGGAATTTCTGCAGGAACTGCCCGGCCGACATGCGGCGCCCGTCATCAAGTACTATATGATCGGCAATGGCCGTAACAATGTCTATCACCTTGGCATCCTCCGGGAATGATAGGCCCTCCTGCGAATAGTATCCTATCTTGAGTGTGGTACCGCGTTCAATCACACCACTATCAGGTTGCTCAATGCCCAAAAGCAGCTTGAGGAACGTGGATTTGCCCACACCGTTCTCACCTATTATACCCAGTTTCTCATAGCGGGTAAAGATGTAGCTGAAATCCTTGAGAATTATCTTGTCATCGAACGCCTTGCTAAGGTGCTCAATATCAAATATCTTTTTACCGATGTATGATGCCTTAACGTCCAGGGCCACGCTCTGCTCGTCACGGCGGTGCTGCAGGCGCTCCTCAAGCTGATGGAATGACTCCTTGCGATAGCGGGCCTTGCCTCCACGGGCGCAGGGCATGCGGCGCATCCAGTCCAGCTCGCGGCGGTAGAGGTTCAGGTCACTCTCTCGCTGCGATGACTCTGCATCCAGACGCTCCTGTCGCTTTTCCAGATAGTAGCTGTAATTGCCCTGATAGGAGTAGGCGCGGAAATCATCAATCTCTATGATTCGGTTGCACACGCGGTCCAGCAGGTATCGGTCATGGGTGACCATGAACAGGGTCAGGCGGCTGGCTGTCAGGTAATCCTCGAGCCACTCGGTCACCTCCACGTCAAGGTGGTTGGTGGGCTCGTCCAGTATCAGGAAATCGGGCTCCTGCATGAGCGCCTGTGCCAATGCCACACGCTTGGCCTGGCCTCCGGAGAGCTGGTCTATGGGTTTGTCAAAATCGGGTACGCCCAGTTTGGTGAGCAGTTGGCGGGCACGCAGCAGCTTGTCCTCATCGTACTCCGGGCAGCAGGCGGTCAACACGTTTGCGCCTTTGGGGAATACGGGGGTCTGCACCAGATAGGCGGTGCGGATGTCACGGCGGAACGTGATGGTGCCGCTGCGGTAATCGGCCTTACCGGCAATCACGTCCAGCAGGGTGCTCTTGCCCTGGCCGTTGCGTGCTATCAGGCCCACCTTCTCGCCCTGGTTGATGTTTAGTGATAGGCCGTCAAATATCACGCGGTCGCCGAATGACTTGCTCAGTCCGTCTATCTGCAGAAAACTCTCCATATCGGTCAGCAAAGATACTACATTTCCTGCCAAAGTGTCCCACAACCAACAGCGTTAGAGCGTATTCTCGCTGCGGTGAGTGTGTTACATCCCCTCATACAGAGGGTGTGTCCCACAGAAAAATGGCTCACACGGCTCAGAAAGCATCCGGTTGTGGGACACTTTGGCGAAAAAGAGTATATTTGCATATCGTAACCTTAAATCAATATGAGATTATCTGCTCTTTCCCTCATTCTTGCTCTTACAGCGGCTGTGCCTGTATCCGCAGTTCAGACTACCCCGGCATCGGACAGCCGCATCACATACGTGGGCCGTACCCTGGCAGCTGACGGCGACGTGAGTTTTGACTGGAGTTCCACTTACGCTAAGATATCGTTCCTGGGCGATTATCTGGCCGTACGTGCATCGGACACGGGTAAGGACTATTTCAATGTGTGGATAGACCGTGATATGAGCGCCGAGGCCGATAAAGTGCTTTGTATCAACAGTTCCGATACCCTGATCACTATTGTAAGCAGTGCCGATTTCAGCAAGAAAGGCAAGAAGCAGGCCGGCCATACGGTGATAATCCAGAAACGGACCGAGGCCGATCAGGGCCGCACCACTTTCCATGAATTCCAGACCGATAAGGGGTTGCTGCAGGCAGCACCGGTAAAGGAGCGCCTGATTGAGTTTGTGGGCGATTCATACACCTGCGGATACGGTATTGAGAACAGTATATCACGCAACCGGTATACTCCGGAGACTCAGAACACTTCCAAGACTTACTGTGCTCTGCTGGCCAGGTATTTCGATGCCGATTTCATAACGGTGTCTCACTCCGGGATGGGAATATGCCGCAATTACGATGACCGTGACAAGAATGCCCGCTGGTATATGCCCGACCGTTACGGCTGCACGTTTGACAATGCCCGTCAGCCCAAATGGGAGCCGGGCCAGCAGAAGCCTGACATCACAATGATTTATCTCGGACAGAACGACTTCTCGACAGAGCGTCAGCCCATGCGGGATCCTTTTAAGCGCAACTACAAGCGTCTTATCAAGGCCATCAAGGATTATTACGGTGAGGATCACCCCATACTGTGCGTATCGACCAAAGTTGACAAACTGCTGTTTGACTTTGTGCGCGAATGCGTTGAGGAGTGCGGTTACCGCAACGTCTATTATGACGGGATGTTCCAGGCCGTGCATCTGGACAATGACCAGGAGCTGGGCGCCGACTGGCATCCCAACTGGAAGGCTCACATCAAGCTGGCCTACGCCCTGATACCTTATTTTTCTACTATAACCGGCTGGGATATGCAGCCTACTAAACCTATTGAATAATATGAAAAAGAATATTCTCGCAGCAATTCTGCTTTGCTTTGTTCCCGGGTTGATGTCGGCTCAGGGTAGTGATGTCAACAGCCGTGACCTTCGCGGCAAAGTGGTATATGAGGACGATGAGGTTGTGTTCCGCCAGTTGGACGAGCATACCTGGATAGGTAACGGACACCGCACTTATAACGAGTCCCTCTATCTGGTGGAGGGCAATGACCGTGCTGTACTGATCGATGCTGGGACCCGCGTTCCGGGGCTTGACAAGATTGTAGCAGGTATTACATCCAAGCCCGTAACAATGATATTGACCCACGGACACGGTGACCACGTAGGCGGGGTAGGACCGTTCCCTGAGGTCTGGATAGGTCCTGCCGATGAGCAGATGCTACGTAACAGCCAGCGCCGGTACCAGGGCCAGATCAAGCATCTGACCGATGGCGAGACTATCGATCTGGGCGGGCGCAAGCTGGAGGTGATGTTCACTCCCGGTCATACATCGGGCAGCGTTACATTCTTTGACAAGGCAAACCATTACGGATTCAGCGGTGATGCTTTCGGATCTACCAACCTGCTGGTGTTCACATATTTATCGAACGTGAAGGCATCGGCCGCAAAGGTTGAGAAATACATGAAGGACAACGATATACGTTTCCTGTATCCCGGACACTACAGCGGCGACAACCTGGAGAGCCCCAAGCGTGTTACCGATATCAAGAACCTGTGTGACGACCTGCTCACGGGCAAGCGCCAGGGCGTAAAGAGCGACGGTAACAACGGCGGCAACGACATGATGGCCGAGGGCGACGGCTTCCGCCTTACTTACAGCAGCCAGAACGGACTGAAGTGACGCATTCTTAAACGACCCCTTTGCGTCAATTGTTAAAATTCGCTAAACGCTTGGCGGGTTGGAAATAGGTGTTTATATTTGCGATATCAAAATGATATCAAAACAACATTAAAACAATAACGATTATGGAAACAAAGGAATTTGAATTCAAAGGAACTAAGGTAAGCGGTTTTATAGGACTGCTTCTGCTTCTTGCTTGTATTGCCGGTATTGCTCTTACAAACATTTATCTACTCTCTTATTCAGGAATTATCACTCCTGTCCTGTTCTTGGCAATTATTCTTATCTCATGCGGACTTGTCCAGCTGGAGCCCAACGTGGCACGCGCAATGGTGTTCTTCGGTAAATATAAAGGTACCCTGCGCGAGAACGGTTTCTGGTGGATTGTAAACCCGTTCTACACAAAGAAGAAAATCTCCCTGCGCGCCCGCAACCTGAATGCCGAGGCCATCAAGGTTAATGACAAGAGCGGTAACCCCATCATGATTGGTCTGGTAATGGTCTGGAAGATCAAGGACGTTTACAAGGCTCTGTTTGAGATAGATTCACAGACCATCGGTCAGACTGCCGGCGGTGTCACGACTCTTAATTCTACAATGAGGGCGTTTGAGAACTTCGTATCGGTTCAGTCCGATGCAGCCCTGCGTCAGGTCGCCGGCCGATACAACTACGATGAGAACAGCAACCCGGCCGATGACGTAACCCTGCGCTCAGGTGCCGATGAGATTAACGAGGCCCTGAAGCAGACCCTGAACGACCGTCTGGCAATAGCCGGAATCGAGGCTGTCGAGGCCCGCATCAACTACCTGGCATACGCACCTGAAATTGCAGCCGTAATGCTGCGCCGCCAGCAGGCCGATGCCATCATCGCCGCCCGCGAGAAGATAGTTGAGGGTGCCGTATCGATGGTAAAGATGGCTCTTGACAACCTTAAGAAAGACGGTGTTGTAGATCTGGACGAGGAGCGCAAGGCAGCAATGGTTAGCAACCTGCTCGTAGTGCTCTGCGGCGATGAGCCCGCAGCTCCTGTGGTAAACGCCGGTACTCTTTATAACTAAAAAGACCTTCAGATGGCTAAAGACGCTGATTCAAAAAGCTTTCTGCTCCGGGTGGACTCTGCTACGATGACGGCCCTTGAAGAGTGGGCCGCCAGCGAGTTCCGCAGCGTGAACGGCCAGCTGCAATGGATCATTGCCGATGCCCTGCGTCGCGCCGGCCGCAAACCAAAGTGACATAATCCCGCCAAAGTGTCCCACAACGAACCCCGCCACAGAGCTTGTAGCGGGGTTCACTGTGTTACATACCCTCATTTTAGGGGGTGTGTCCCACGCTCATCGGCCCAGGAGATAGCTCTGGCGGGGGTGGCTGTGGGACACTTTGGCGGGATTAGAGGTAGCGGACGGTCTCGGAAAGGGGCTTGCGCTTGGGGTGGCGGTCCGATGCCACACCGTCGGGGGCGGCATAGCCTATGGGCATCAGTGCAACGGGCTTGATGTTGGGTGGCAGGTTGAACAGCTGGCGGGTGGCCTTGAAGTCAAAGCTGCATACCCAGCAGGAGCCTATGCCCAGCTCCCATGCCTGGAGCATCATATGGGTGAGCACGATGGTTGCGTCCATCTCGCCGGCGGAGTGACCCTCCTCCTCATGCTTGCGGTTTTTCCAGCAAATGTTTTCATCATAACACACCAGCAGCGCCTGCGGAGCATGGAACATGTACGGTGTCACGCTTGCCATCTTAGCCACGGCATCCGGACTCTGCAGCACATAAATCACCTGGGGCTGGAAGTTCACGGCAGTAGGCGCCACACGTCCTGCCTCAAGTATCTTTTCAAGTTTATCGGGCTCCACCTTGCGGTCCGAGAACGAGCGCACCGAGTAGCGCGCCTTGCATAATTCAAGAAAATCTGTCATAGCAATATTGAGATTAAAAAAACAGTTCTGATTGTAAAAGTACAGGTTTCTGTCCGGAAAATCAATTATCTTTACATCATTGAACAACGAATGCTATGAGAAGATTTTTGTTTATTGTGATGTTTGCCGTATCAGGCATGTCGGCTTCGGCCCAGTTTTTTGGAGGTGGCCAGAGAGTGAATCAGGACAGTCTTGACCGTGCCACAAGGGCCGATTATGAAGACATGAAACGCAAGATTGGCGTGACTGAGACCCGTCCTCGCCGTGACGGTCAGGCCATAGACCCCGCCTTGCGTCCCAATTATGACGAGCTCAAGGCCAATCCGTACCCGTTCTATCCGGATCCCTTCACCACATTCAGCGGCAGGAAAATCAAAAACGCCCGCCAATGGTATAAGGTGCGCAAGCCCGAGATAAGGGACTTTTATGAGACCAATGTCTATGGCCGTATCCCCGATAACGTGCCCGCCGTAAAATGGACCGTAAAACGTGAGTACGACGGTCGCGTGGGCGGCATTGACGTAACCATCCGTGAGCTGAGCGGTCTGGTGGACAACTCATCATATCCAGGCATTACCGTCGATATCCAAGCACAGGTTATGTGGCCAAAAGGTGCCGCAGGACCGATGCCGGTAATAGTGGACTACTCATACATGCTGGGCCTGCCCATGACCTGGGGCGGTCAGGTCAGCTGGCAGCAGCAGGTGCTGGAGCGCGGATGGGCCGCCGCCCAGATCCTGCCCAACTCCGTCCAGCCAGATTCCGGCCACGGACTTACAAGCGGCATAATAGGCCTGTGCAACAAAGGGCAGTACCGCAAGCCCGATGACTGGGGCGTGCTGCGTGCATGGGGCTGGGGTGTCGCCAGGCTGGTGGACTATCTGGAAACCGACCGCCTGTTCGATGCCCGCAAGGTGGCCATAGAGGGCGTGTCGCGTTACGGTAAGGCCGCACTGGTCACAATGGCTTTCGATGAGCGCATAGCCACAGCCATGGTATGCTCATCGGGCCGTGCCGGAGCACCCGCCTGGCGCCGTGACTGCGGCGAGACTCTTGACAACACCTGCGCATGGGACTCATACCACTGGGTGGCCGGCAACATGATACGCTATTCAAGCGTGGATAGCAGCTGGGATGCGCTGCCCGTTGACCAGCATGAGCTGATAGGCATCTGCGCCCCCCGTCCCATATTCATATCGGTAGGCGCGGTATCGGAACCAGAGCAGTGGGTTGATATAAACGGATCGTTCATCAGTGCCGCCAAGGCATCGGAGATATATGAGTTCCTGGGGCTCAAGGGCATTGGGACCGACCTCTTTCCCGGCGTTAACAAGCTGCTGGACGGCGATATAAGTTTCCGTCAGCACCCCGGTGGTCATGAGGCCGGAGCCAACTGGCCATTTTTCCTGGACTTCTTCCAAAAATACGTTGTAAACAAATAACACCTGACCATCATGCGTATAAGAACCATCATGACAGCAATCAGTCTGTCCATATTCGCCATACTAAGTGCCCAGACCACGGTAACCGCACCCGAGGCTCCTTTCAGTTTTGAGCCGCTGCAGATGCACAGTTTTCCTGCCAAGGATTACCCGATAACCAGGTACGGGGCAAAAAAAGGCAATGTCAAGGCCAATACCCAGGCGTTTGCCCGCGCCATGGCTGCCTGCCACAAGGCCGGCGGCGGACGTGTGGTGGTGCCGGAAGGAGAGTGGATTACCGGTCCCATACATTTTGAGAGCGGCTGCAATCTCTATCTGTCCGATGGTGCAACAGTGGTTTTTGATGATGACCCGGAGCTCTACCTGCCCGCTGTAAGGACATCGTGGGAGGGAGCCGAATGCATGGGCCTTTCACCGCTGGTCTATGCTTACGGTTGTGAAAACATAGCCATAAGCGGCAGCGGGACGCTGGCACCCAAAATGGATCTGTGGCGCACGTGGTTTGACCGTCCGCAGTCACACATAGACGCCACGCGCCAGCTCTATGCCATGCTGTCAACCGGAGTGCCTGTAGAATACCGCCACATGGAGGCTCCCGGAGTCCGGATGCGTCCTGCGCTGATACATTTCAACCGATGCACCAACGTGCAGTTAGACGGTTTCCATATACGCGAAAGCCCGTTCTGGACCATCCATCTCTTTATGTGTCGCGATGTGTGGGCGCACTATCTGGATGTCTATGCGCACGGCCACAACAATGACGGCATAGACCTGGAGATGACACAGCACACCATAGTAGAGGACTGCCGTTTTGACCAGGGCGATGACGGAGTGGTCATCAAGGCCGGCCGCAACCAGGACGGATGGCGGCTTAACACACCATCCAGTGACATTGTGATACGAAACTGCAATATAGTGAACGGCCACACCGTATTGGGAATAGGCAGCGAGATGTCGGGCGGCGTCAGACGCGTCTATATGCATGACTGCAGTTCATCATCCGAGGTCTACAGGCTTTTCTACATCAAGACCAACCACCGCCGCGGCGGATTCATAGAGGACATCACGGTCGATAACGTATCGGCCTCAAGCATGATGCGTGTCTTTGCCATAGATACCGATGTGCTCTACCAGTGGCGTGACATAGTACCCACCTTTGAAACCGCCATAACCCGCATCAAAGGCATAACCGTACGCAACATAAACGTCCGTCAGGCCGATGCCATATATGAGATAAACGGCGATGAGCGCCAGCCCATAGAGGATGTCACGCTTGAGAACATACATGTAGAAGAGATAAGCCAGTTCAAGAGTCAGGCAACAGCCGTGCGTAACCTTGACGTGAGGAACGTCACGTATGACCGCCTTACATCATCGCAGCGTCAGGTAAACGTCCCGGGCATCGCTCCGGGCAAGTGAAACCTGCGCACCACAATACTTTGTATTTGTGCCGGATTAGTTGTATTTTCGCAGAGTTAAGAAATAAAGCAGGCAGGTTATGGCAGCAAAGAAGTATCCCATAGGCATTCAGAGTTTTGAAGACATCATAGACGGCGGCTATGTGTATATAGACAAGACCGCCCTTGTTTACAAGCTTGTAACAGAAGGCAAAGTGTTCTTCCTGAGCCGTCCGCGCCGATTTGGCAAGAGCCTGCTAGTCTCCACCCTTGAGGCTTATTTCCAGGGCCGCAGGGAACTGTTCCGTGGTCTTGCCATAGACAAGCTGGAGCAGGACTGGATAAGCTATCCCGTTATCCATCTGGACATGAGCGGTCAGGCGTATGATTCTCCTGAGGCTCTGGAGCAGATACTCACAGATAAACTCTCACAGTTTGAACAGATTTACGGCTCATCACCCACCGAGGTCACTGCCGCACTCAAGTTGGGCGGCATAATACGCCGTGCATGTGAGCAGACCGGCCGCAAGGTAGCCGTGCTGATAGACGAGTACGATAAGCCCGTGCTTGAAGCCATAGGCAATGAGGAGCTTGCCGACCAGTACCGCCGCCGTCTCAAAGGATTCTATGGTGTACTTAAATCCGCTGACCCATATCTTAAGTTTGTGCTGCTGACGGGTGTGACCAAGTTCTCGCAGGTAAGCGTGTTCAGTGACCTGAACCAGCTGGAGGACATAAGCATGCTGCCCAAGTATGACACCATCTGCGGCATAACAGAGGAAGAACTTGAGAGCAATTTCCAAGAAGATATATCCGGGCTTGCTGAGGTACAGGGCCGCACATACGCCGACATGCTTGAGTTCCTGCGCCGCAAGTATGACGGCTACCACTTCAGCGAGGCCATGCACGGGGTGTATAACCCCTTCAGCATACTCAACGTACTAAAGAGTCAGGTGTGCCGAGACTTCTGGTTCCAGACCGGCACCCCCACCTATCTGATGGAACTGCTTAAACGCTCCAGCTATGACATAACCAACCTGGAGGGAGTAAAGCTTGCGGCAGGCAGTTTTGCCGACTACCGCGCCAACACCGAAATGCCCATCCCCATGATATACCAGTCAGGTTACCTGACCATCAAGGGCTACGATCGTGAACGGGATAAATACACCCTGGGCTATCCCAACGGAGAGGTCAAGAAAGGCTTCCTTAACTTTATAGCCCCGGCCTATATCCCGCCTGTAAGCAAGACAGAATTCTCTATAGACGGATTCCTGGATGACATAGAGGCGGGTGATGTAGATGCCTTCATGACCCGCCTCCAGTCGCTGATAGCCGCCATGAACTATGAGCTGTTTGACAAGAACCTGAAGGAGAAATACTTCCAGACCATATTCTATCTGGTATTCAGCCTTGTTGGAGCCGTGGTACGCAGTGAGGTTCACACCTCAAGCGGTAGCATAGACGCGGTGGTGGAAACCAAGACCAGTATCTACCTGTTTGAGTTCAAGATGGACCGCACGCCTGAGGAAGCCATTAAACAGATAGAAGACAAACACTACGCCGACCGCTACCAGAGCGACCGCCGCCCCGTAACCCGCATAGGAGCATCATTCAGCAGCACCACCCACCGGCTGGAACGCTGGATAGTCAGTTAACTATACTTATAGACTTCTTGATTTAAACAAAGGCAGTAAGATAGTTCTCGGCCAATTCCCCAGAAGTGGATAGCGGCAAAGTAAAAAAATAGTTAATTTTGCTTTTTGAAGATATGGCAGTTGTGAAGATGGCCGAGAGTATGACTATTAACGGTAGAACCGCCAATGATGTTAGAGAAGGATACAAGGGACCGGTTGGAATGAAAAGGCTTGCAAGTTGGGGCTTGCTACTCTTTGTGGCGGTATGTGCCCTGACCGGATGTGAACGCGGCAAGCTGCTTAAAGTGGAGCGGATTATGGAACAGGACATTAATGCCGCTGACACGTTAATATACTCCATGGATGAACCCAGCGGTAAACGCAACCAAGCTCTTTATGCCCTACTCAAGACTCAGATAGATTATAAGATGTACCGAGATGCCGTCAATGACAGCACCATACGCATAGCAACTGACTTTTACGGAAAAAGATATAAAGACTATCATGCAGCAATGGCATGGTATAGTTTGGGTTGCATATCAGCAGAACTTGGACAGGACAGCACTGCTGCCGATGCCTATTTGACAGCCATAGCACTGTTTCCGGACACTATGGTAAGGTACTATGCTCTGGCGGAGCAGAACTTGAGTCAAATCTACCTTGACCATAATATGAATGCTGAATCGATTCAATTGATCAAAGCTTGCCGTTCTAATGCAACCAGGTTAAAAGATTCAACAGCTATAGCTTTTTGTGACTACAACATTGCCAACTCATTACTCTATAACAATAATTATACTGAGGCAAAAGAAATGTTCCTTAAACTTAAGGATAATGAATGGATGTCACCTAGTACAAAGAACGTTTCTTTGCTAAAACTATCCATTATATCATTGTGTGAACAAAATTATCAGGAATCCATTGGGTACGCTGATTCTTTTTTGTTGAATAACCATTATTACACATCTTACGGGGCCGTTTATACCACCAAAGCTGATGCATATCATAGACTTGGTCAAAATGATTCCGCCATGCATTACTACAGATTATCATTAACAGATTCTGACGATCCATATACTATATGTGATACATATCGCTGCCTTGCTGACATACACTCTTTAATAGGAAATCAGGATTCAGCCAAATATTACACAAAATTGGTTGGCGAATGGGCTGATTCCATTGTTTCTGTCTCAAATTCAGAGGTAATACTAAGAGCATTATTGAAATATGCACAACAAAATCTTAAACCTAAAAGTTATAGTCATGTCATATTTATGATTACTATCTTTACTGTTCTTTTCATAATTGTATCTTGTTTGCTATACCTTATATATAAGAACAAAAAAGAAACTTTTTCTAAAGAGGAAAGTCTTAAAGGACAGACTATCAACATGGAAACTGCTGTAGAACAACCTACAAAAGACACACATATAGAAATAGTTGAAGGTTATAGCAATGAAATAAATACATTCAAAGAGAGCGAGGTGTTCTTGACAATGATATCAGTTACATCAAGACAGAAAGTGTTTAAAGGAACGGAAATAAAAAATTTTCAAATAGTTTTCAGAAAAGAATTTCTCAAACTAAGAGCACATCTGGCATCATCATACAATTTGAATGATGATGAAATAGATTTTTGTATATATTCCTTACTAGGATTTAAGCAAAAAGACTTTTGCACATTGTCTTTTATAACTCATCATAGGATGATTAAATATAGAATTAAAGAAAAAATACCGACATCACTATTTGAATATATTTTCAAAACCGAATTGGCCTAATCGACTGGCTATCTTGTTGACTATCAAATAAATACCCCCTCCATTATTTTTGTTAATGTGACGCTTTGGTTACGCTTGTCTGAGAAAATGTGACGTTTTCGTTACGCTTTTCAGAATTATTGAGCGATTTTCTGTTCATATATTTGTCCTGAAATCAATCAATAAAAAAAGGACAAAATGAACAGAAAGAAAATCGTAACCATGCTATTTGTAGCATTGTTTACTCTTTCGCTCTTTGCGAAAGATAACATTATTGTAAGAAGAAAAGTTGGACATGAAACGGGTTCACGTACAGAAGAAGTAGTAACTGCTTCAATTAATCAACAGGTGCTGACCGTATCGTTCACTGATGCAACTGCATCGAGTATCGTGGTGTATGAGGAGTCTGATCCCGATACCGTGCTGTTCAGTCAGACCTACACGCCAGCGTATAGCGTGCAGGCAAACCTTACTACATTGCCAGCCGGTGATTATGTAGTAGAAATATACGCCTTCAATGAATGGTGGATAGGTGAATTTGAAATAGAATAGGCTCATGTCATCAAGGTGCCTACATAATCTGTATGCACTGTCGGTTTTATTGGCGGTTTGCAGCGGATGCGGTCAGGGGAATGCCCTGAACCGCGCCCTGCAGTCTGCGGGTAATAACCGTAACGAACTTGTTTCTGTACTTAACCATTACCGAGAAACAGACCCAAATCCAGACAAGCTGCGTGCTGCAGAGTTCCTGATAGAGAACATGCCGGCCCACTACTCTTACGCTGGCAATGAAATCTACCAGTATTACGCCTACGCCGCGCAGATTCTTGCTGACACAGCACTAACTCCTGAGCAGCAGCGTGACAGCCTGCTTGCCATAACTGACCAAAAGTACCGCGACTTGCCCAATCACACCGTGCCGGATGCGCAGGTAATCAAAGCAGATTTCCTGATAAAGAACATCGACACTTCATACGACAAATGGGTTAACTGTGATTGGGCAAGTCAGGTTACTTTTGATGAATATCTTGAATGGATGCTCCCCTACAAAGCGATAGAATTACAGGAACTGGACGCATGGCGTGACACACTGCTTGCACACTTTGGCGATGGACTGAAGAATCCCATCAAAAACGATGTGGAGTACAACACCACTCTGGCCACTGCTGATATGATACGTAATGAGGCAAGGCATAAACTTAACCGTTACGGACTGTACACACGTGCCGGACTGCCATTGCTGAGTGCCTATCTGCTGCCACGCCAGACATACGGTGACATACCTGACTACGCACTGACGGCAGTGCTGGCTTTCCGCGCCGCGGGGATACCGGCTGTACTTGATGAGACACCAGTAGGGTCACGTTTTACCGCGGCGGCAAAATGGTTCGTCATACTGTCAGACCGTGGCAGGGAGGAATGCTCTGAGTGGGATTTCTCCACAATGATAGGCGGAGGGTTCTTCCCCAATGAACGCGGGCCTAAGGTGTATCGCAACACATACGCCATAGACAAACGGCGGCGGGAATACCAGCGTAAAGCCAAGTACCATTATCCGTTTGACTTAGGAAAGAAAGATGTCACAGACAGGTATTTCCTTGTAAGCAATCTTAAACTCCCCATAGACCGGGACATAAGGAGAAAACTCAAAGACAGGTACATCTATATAGCATCCGCAGTAAGGGATCAGGATGCCCCCTGGCGGATAGTGGATTTCGGCAAGATCAGACAAGGCCATGCCTGTTTTGAGAACATGGGCCGCGAAGTTCTGTATCAGGCGCTTGGCTATGACGGAGAGAAACTCATCCCCATCACCAGGTCCTTTATACTTCATAAGGACCAGAGCATAGAGTATGTGGAGCCGGACAGCATAGATTCGGCCGCATTGGACAAATGGAAAAACAAGGCCTTGCTATGAAAAACATAATAACCATAATACTGAGCCTACTGCTGACCGCAAGCTGTACACAAGACAGCATGTACATGCATTATGCGCTACGTGCTGCAGGAAAGAACAAATCAGAGCTTAAGGCCGTACTTCGCCATTACCGCACTATAGACAAAGACCCGGAGAAACTCCGTGCCGCCAAGTACCTGATAGCCAATATGCCCGCCCACTACTCATACCGCGATACAGCGGCCATAAACAGCTACTACAGCAAGGCATTAGAGATACTTGGCACAGGCCCAAGCCCCGATTGGCAGCGTGATACCCTGCGGCAGATTGGCGACAGGGAATACGCTGGCCTTACCCGCAACATCATCCCGGATGTAGAGGTTATTACTGCTGATTATCTCATTTACAGTATAGACCGCGCTTTCCAGGAATGGCGTACAAGGCCGTGGTCAAGACACCTTACATACAATGAGTTCCAGGAGTGGATATTACCGTACAAGGTAACTGAACTGCAATCATTCGATGCCTGGCGTGACACCCTGCCCGCACACTACACGGACAGCATAAGCACAGTGCCGCCGGACGATGTGCAGCGCAACAGCATATCCGGAGCCATTGAGATAGTAAGAGGTGAAATACAAAGCAAACAGTATGCCATAGGGCACCGTGTGATATGGGAGGATCGTGGTAGTATACCCATGCGCAGTGCAGCCACCTGGGTACGCATGACATACGGCAGCTGCATGGACTATGTGACTATGGGTACAGCCGTATTCCGCAGTGTAGGCCTACCCGCTGCCGTTGACCAGGTTCCATCATGGGGCCGTAACAGCGAAGGTCACAGCTGGTATGTATTCCTCTCTGACCGTGGCCGCGAAGAGCCCACCATCAACTCCCTAATTATTGGTGCCGGTATGCCGTTCTATACCAATGAACGGATTCCTAAGGTGTGGCGTACCACCTACACCATAAACCGTGACATGGTGAAGTATCGCAACACAGCCAAATACGTCTATCCTTTTGACCTCTGCCAGAAGGATGTAACAAGTCACTACACACGCACATCAGACCTTGAAATAGAGACAGACAAAGAGCAAACCGCCAAACTCACAGATAAGAAGTATGTCTATATAGCAATGGCGGTAAACTCCGGCGGCCCGCAATGGAAGGTGCTTGATCTGGGCATCCTTAAGAGAGGGAAGGCACACTTCAAGAATATGGGCCGCGAGATGCTGTACATAGCGCTTGGATTTGACGGCCGCAAACTGATACCTATAAGCCGTCCATTCATACTACACAAGAGCGGAGCGGTTGAATACATAGACAGCCCAGCTGAATCCAATGCTAAAACCATCAGCATGGATCTGCGCCGCAAGTATTACGAGAACTACAATGTGGTAAATATGCGCCGACGCATATTGGGAGGCAGGATACAGTGTTCTGACCGCCCAGACTTTAAGGATGCAGTTACACTCTATACTATTGAGCATACTGATATACCATACTTGATTGAGTTGAATGCAGACCGTCCATACCGTTATTGGCGTTATCTCACACCAGATGGCTCATGGGGTAGCATATCAGAACTCTCTTTCCATGATGAGAACGGAAACAAGCTGGAAGGTAGAGGTATAGCGAACCCGGAAGCAGGACAAGATGCAATAGACCGTGCGTACGACGGTAATCTGTTGTCAAACTTTGAGATAAACCAACCTGATGGAAACTGGGTGGGCATGGATATGGGCAAGCCCATAGCTGTCAGATACGCAAGCGTATCACCCCGGAGTGATGACAACGACATCTGCCCGGGGAATGAATATGAACTGTTTTGTTTTGACGGGCAGGAATGGAGTTCATTGGGATACCAACGGGCACACAACAATGTACTGCACTATGATGAAATACCGCTCAACACCCTATTGTGGCTACACAATTACACTCGTGGCAACAATGAGCGCCCCTTTATTATAGATGAGCACAGTGAGATAATATGGTGGTGATTGTTAACGATAAGAACAAGCAAATGATGTATGTTGATGATTTGGAGATAATTAGTGGATGAGGAGGAAAAAGAAGGAACATGATGATCAGACACTCGCAAAGTCACTCATCCTGTTCCTTCCCTCCGAATCTTAAGTTTAAGATTAAATACGGATGCCGCAAAGATATTGTTTTTTCTGTTATCACAAGTTAAGAGCCACGTATATGTGTGGTTAGAAGACTACTTATGTTTAATTTTTTTTTTTGTAAAAATGAATAAGAAACTTTTTTTAATGTTAGTTCTGATTTGTTCAATTGCATTGTCTATCAAATCATATAGATATGCAAACAGTTCATTGTTACTAATTTCTGGAAATATTGAAGCTCTTTCAGATGACGATTTGTATGAGATAGTCTGTGGACGTGATGAAGGCTTATGTTGGGCAGGAGAAGAGTATACCGTATTAGGTGTTGAAAAATGGAGATGCCCATATTGGACTGGTAGTATGACTAGCCAGTGCAAAAATGGAGTGAGAACAGGCTCTACAGATTACGTAGAATGGTATTTATGGGCTAAAGATAAAGGAATAATATGAGAAGTATTGTTAGAGCTTCTTTTTTGATTATTGGATTATTGATAAATAGTTGCTCTAGACATGTTGGAGTTTATGGGGATGGCGAAGTCATTCCCATAGACTTTGACAATTATGAGCAACTAGCACTTAGTGATCTCTTCTCAAAAATAGAAGTCATAGAATTAGAGGGGAATGAAAAATCCTTTTTAACTGATCCTGTATCATTACAAGTTAATGATGGAAAATATTACTTAAAAGATCATCATGCCGTGTATGCATTTAATGAAGATGGAACATTTTTATATAACACTTCAATAAGACGAGGACGAGCTAAAAACGAATATTTTTCGATAAATGACTATTTTGTCGTAGATGGAAATATTTACATTTTGGATTACAATGGTAAGATTCTTATCTATGACTCAGATTTAAATATCAAAGAAATATACCAGATTGAAAAAAACGAAGCTCAATTATTTACAGATTTCACGCCATTAAGCCAAGACATTATCGCATTATCAGGAATAAGCGAGAATGCAATTAATTGGTCTTTTTATTCTAAATCCAAGAAGAAGATTGTTGATACTTATTGCTTAACTGATATTAGAACAGGCGGATATGTCTTTGGACAGTCAAGAAAATATATAACTAACGATAGTCTGGTTTTATATCGCCTACCAGATAATGGAACTTCCTATTGTTCCCTTAATCGTATAGATCATTCTGTTTATGAACGGTTTTGTTATGATTTTGGTAAGCAAACATTTAATTCTTCTATTGTGGATAAATCTGACAAGATTTCTTCTTATCTAAAAGAACACCCTAAAGAATATGTCTTAGCAATGGAAACTCTTTTAAATAATAATATCCTCCTTACTAGATTAGGTTATCTGGAAGTGTTAAAAGACCCCAGAGAAGGTACTTTTAGACTATCATTTTACTCTTTAGAAAATGGGAAACAAAGATTAGTAAATCAGTTCTTCAAAGATGGGAAATGGCTTTATAATCTTGATTATATGGATGATAGCTGTATCTATTCATGTATTATAGATTATTCATATAATGATTTTCTTTATGAAGACTCTTTGCTTGACGATAAGTCAAGAAAAATATTGAAGGGGGTCAATGATAACACGAATTGCCTAATATTTAAGTATTATTTCAAAGAAGGTCTGTTATGAAAAAGCATATCGACTTTACAGTAATAATTGTGTTATTTCTTCTGTTGATCATTTGTTTTCTTTCAAACATGAAAATGAGCGGTCAGATAAGTCGATTAAAATCAACAGATGAATTATTTTCCTCATATTTAGATTTAAAGAGGGAGAATCTAGCTAAGGAAATAGTTAACTCCTCGTTTTCTATGAATTCTTTGTTGCTAAAAAATGTCGCTGGAGACACTATAAAATTCGGAGAAATCTCAAAAGAAGATCTTCCGCATTTTAGATTGGTATTTAGATGCGACAGGAGTAATTGCGAATCATGTATGCGTGAGATTTCTTCAAGATTGAAGCAGGTAATAGAAAGTGGCCGATTGACTAAGAATGTCATAATAATTGGTAATTATATCACAGATAATGATCTCAGAACACATATAAACTATTGGGGCGTAAATGATGTTTACAGTATGGTCCAGAGTGTAGATTCAAATGATTTTGCAATAAACAAACCTCATTTTTATATTATAGATGGAAATAATATAATTAGGAATGTGTTCATCCCCAATGCGTATGACGTAAAAGAGATAAACGTTTATTTGGAATCGGTTTCTGTATTATTAATGGATGAACGAAATAATTGAAGAATAATGTATACAACAATATTATTAATTGTATAAATGAAACCTCAAAAACATATTCCATCAACAATAACACATGTTTTATTGTCATCAATGTTTGCTATCTACATAATAGCAATTACAATACGATCATTTTTTGACATAGGATGGGATCTCTGTTTATATCCTTATTTCCTTTTTTTGTTTGCTTACATTTTAGTAAGAATATTGTTTTCATTGTCCATGAAATGGGCATTTGCTATCGTATGGACTTTTATAATCTTTCTATGCACAATAGAAACATATTTAGGTGTGTGTCAACTACTTGGATTGAGGTTCTCCAATCACAGCCTGTACGCTATTACTGGTTCGTTTCAAAACCCTGGACCATATGGAGGTTTCCTTGCTTTTTGCATTAGTTTGTTTGCTGCTTACCATATTAAGTACAATAATCAAACACAAAAACTCTATTCAAAATTTCTTTATTGGGGAGTAACGGCCATTGCTATTGTTGCATTTATTATATTCCCATCCACTCAAAGCCGTAGTGCCATTCTTGCATTGGGATGTAGTATGATTTTACTTGCATTTGGTACTGAAAGAATAAGAGCAAAGATTAAACCTATTCTGAAGAGATATGGATTATGGCTTACTCTTGTGCTTGCTATTATTGGAACCGGTGCCTATTTATTCAAGAAGCCATCGGCTGACGGAAGATTGTTCATGGATAAGATTTGTATAAAAGCCATGTGTGAAAATGGTTGGAAAGGTGCTGGCATTGGACATTTTGGAGGAGCATACGGTAAGGCACAGGCCAGTTATTTCAAGAATCAGATAGAAGAGAAAGGCAAAGATGATTTAGACTGGAGAGCCATAAATGAACATGACCGCATGACGGCCGATTGCCCGGATAATGCTTTCAATGAATATTTGTTCATTGGTGTGGAAGCAGGACCATTGGCCGTGTTACTTTTTATTGGCATTATGGTATCAGCCATAGTTGTATCATTCAAGAGAGGAACAATCTGGTGCTACGGACTGACAGCGTTTGCCGTCTTTGCCATGTTCTCCTATCCCCTCCATGTAAAGCAGTTCCAGCTGATGCTCCCTGTCCTGCTTGCCGCTGCCATATCTGACGGAGAACCCAAAACAACAAGGACTAAAGTCCCGGAGATGGCCATACTGTCAATAACACTTGTAATCCTGTCAATAATTGCAATAAGGAAATGGCCCGAGGTCAGACTCCACAAGCAAGCCGAAGCCACATGGAAAAAAGCAGAACGCTGGCATAAAATGGAATACTATGAATATGTGGTTGAAGATTGTGATACGCTACTGCCATATATGAAACAAGATTATCGTTGTCTGTTCGCTTACGGTCAGTCACTCAACAAGACTGGACATTATGAAAAAAGTGATTCTATTCTTAAAATTGGAACAGAATTAAGTAGCGACCCGATGTTTTGGAATGTAATGGGCAACAATAGCCTTGCATTAGGGAAATACCGCGAAGCAGAGGAGCGTTACAAACACGCATTTTATATGGTACCAAATAGACTTTATCCCCTCTATCTACTGTCCAAATTGTACGACAATGAAGGAGATACTACTAGTTTTTTAAGAATCTGTGGCAAGATCGAAACATTTATTCCTAAAGTTGAATCGTCAAATACAGCACAATTACGTAAAGAAATAAAAGAAATTCTGAAGGGATATTTGATTGATCATAATCATATGCATAGAGAAAAAGGTATAAAATATACAGGTTCAAGATAAAAAAATAGAAACGCTATGATGAATTCTGGTAAAACAATACGGGATTATTTACGAAATAATGGCATTACCGTTGATGACTTTGCAAAAGGAATACATAGAAGCCGCTCTGCTGCCTATAAGATTTTGGCTGCGAATTCAATTAGTACTTCATTATTATATGATATATCGTTTCATCTCGGACATAACTTTTTTCATGAACTAAGTGATCATTTTGATGAAATCACAAACAAATATAGTGGAGGCTAAAAATGTTACCTTTTTTTGAGACGTCTCGAAAAACGGTAACATTTTATTAATTAATAAAATACAGTCATATTACATTTGTTTCATGTTTAACTTAAATCCATTTTTATGAAAAAAACAATTTTATCAGTTACTTTAATCGCGTGTTTATCATTAGTTGGCTGGAATGCATATAATAACAACTCCGTTGTGAACAGCATGATTAGCAATAACATCGAGGCATTAACATCTGGCGATCCAGATTACAACATTCATTTGGAGTTCCACAATACAATTATCACTCCGGTAAGCGGGCCTTTTGATTATTGGATCGCAGACAAAAAGGGAACCACCATAAGAATTGAAGATCATGGAATTATTTTTGATTGTTATCCTTGCGTTTCAAAGGTAAAAAATGTTCAAATTAATTACATAGGGCAATGTTGGGAAGTTGTTCCTAATGATTAATCCAATCATATTAAGTACCAAGTAATCTTGGCGGTACATGTTTATTGCCATTAAGGATTACTTGGTCTTTTTATATCTGTTCTTTTTATGGTTATCTTATTAGCTACCCTACAGCAATATTTTTTTTTGTTACTCATCTAGGTGTTGAACTATGGGCTTTTTTTTAAATAATCAGTCTATTATGAAAAATAAAATAATAATGGGATTTCTATTGTTATTAACGGTAGTATCATGTCATAATTCTCCTGTTCTTTTGTTGCCCACTAAGGAACAGTCATTGTATGATGATAAATATGATACATTAACGAACAATAATATCTCAATTAAAGAATTGGGGGCAAGTAGTATATATGCACATAACGGGTTCCTGTTTGTTGAACGTAATGATCCAAAATCACAACTGTTAGTTTACTCATGTCAAGACAATGAACCAGTAGCATATCTATGCGTCAAAGGACGAGCGAAAAATGAATTCAATTCTGCTCATAGTTATTGTAAACAATTTATGACAATTAATGGAAAAGAATGTTTACTAATGGGAGATGAGAAATCTTTAGACATAAAAATGATAGATATTGATAATTCTCTTGCCCATAATTCAACAGTAATTGAAGATGTAAAACAGGTTCCGTTACCCACAAGAAATAGCGGTTATAGTGTCTATATTACAGATCACAATGAATGGTTTAATCATAATCTCCTTTATATTAATCCTCTTGAAGGTTATATGGAGGCACCTAAATTTACTATTACAACTAATAAGAAAGAAAAAGAGATTAAAACATTCGGAAATATAATGGATTTAACCGAAGATAAACTATATGTATTATACCAGGGTAAAATGAGAATTAAACCTGATGAGACAAAGGTTGTATTCGCGTATATTGGCATGCCTTATTTCTTTATATATGATATTAAAAAACATAATGGTATCGCTGTACATGATTCTCTAAAAATGACATTTGACAATCCTGATGAAAAGGAAATAAATAACGATATTGATTTGTTTGCTCTTGATGTTTATACCACAAACAATTATATCGCAATACTCTCTCCAAACAATTCAGTTACAAATTATTATGGTCAGATGGATTGTTTCCCGATTTTAAGATTCTTCGATTGGGACGGCAATTATTTGAAAGGTGTAGTGCTTGACAAAAAGATACACGAAATTGCTTTTGATGAAATAAGCAAGAAGTTATATGGATTAAATATTATTAGCGAAGAAATAATTCAATATGATCTGTCGTACGTTAACCTTCCATAGTTTTTGTATTTTTTTAACCATTTGTTTTATTTCGGGATGTAATTACACCAGGGAAGAAAAGGAAATAAAACAAATGATCGGAAAAAAAATATTGATTGATGGCCCATATTTGTATTTTGATTCTTCACAAATATATCATGAAAAACCTCCTAAAATTACATTAAATGTTATAACTTGTTTACAAACTTCTAACTGCTATGATTGTATGGTGCAGCCTCTTTTGGCTATGGAAATGGCAATTAATCGTAAGTGCCAGTATTTTGATAGCATAAAAGTTGGGGCCATTGTACCTAAAGTTGATGTTGATTCTTTACAAATCTCTTTAATGAAATATAGGATTAATAGTGTTATTATAGTAGATACTGCCAATTATTTTAATAAGGTAAACAATTTAAATAATTTGTTGTTTACAAACCGAACTTTCATAGTTGATAAGGATCAAAAAATTGTTTTTGTAGGCCATCCTATTTTTAGAACAGTTCTACAAAAACAATTTTGCCTTGTATTGGATAATTTATGTCGTAATCAAGGTTATTTAAATATAGATGAATTTAATAATGGGACGAAATGAACCATGTCCATAAACCCCCAAATACAAGGTTTTTTTAAGAAAATGATTTCGTAATATGACAAATAAAAAATCATGGAAACATCTGACATTGCGTATTGTAAATATATCATGGTGGGTAATTGTAGGTTTTTTTTTGCTTGGAATGATTCACTTTGGCCGGCGTATATTCATAGCTGAGCATTTCAAAATTCCTTCAGAATCAATGACCCCCACCCTTGTCCCTGGCGATAAAGTCTGGGTAAACAAGTTGCTTTATGGCGCAAGGATATACAAGTCTTTTGACTTTGAGGATCATGCTCCGCTTAAGTGTTTCCGTGTGCCCGGAATAAGGAAGATACGTCCCGGTGATGTTATCTGTTTTAATTACCCCCTTGGCTATGATAAATGGACGGAGATAGAGTTTAAGATAAATTATGTCTATTGTAAACGTGTGGTGGGAACTCCGGGAGATACTATTGGTGTACAAAATGGCATAACCTGGAATAACAACTATTCCGGCACGATTGGTGTATTAGAGAACCAGCTTGCCATACAGAACACTCCCGACAGCATATTATGGCGCACCAAGTTTATGGGAACCATGCCGTTTACGCGGCAAATGTGGACAATGAAGAATTTTGGCCCTCTGTATATCCCCAGAAAAGGTGTAACCATAGAGCTTGATTCAATATCCAGAGCCATATATGGCCCGGTGATAGAGTATGAGACAGGCACATGGCCTAACGGTGATGTTACAAGCCATACATTCCAACACGACTATTACTTTGCTTTTGGTGATAACAGCCTTGACTCCAATGATTCCCGCTATTGGGGTTTCATACCGGAGGATTTCATAATAGGAATAGTGGGAGGAAAAAAAGTGCGCAATAACCCTAACCAAACTTATTGAGATAATGAGAAACTGGAATAAGATTGGTCTACTGCTGGTGATGTGTACGGTGGTTGCATTATCCGTTGCCGGTTGTTACAGTACCACGGACGGAGTTATATCAGTGCGCCGCGATACGGTGAATGCAGGTAGTGCAAATGTGGGTGACTCAGTATGCGCCACGTTCAAGTTCATGAACAACACCTACGCTACGCAGACGGTAGCATTCCTGCCGGAGTGTGACTGCACTACGGTAAGCGCTGAGAGTATGGAGTTAGGGCCGCATAAGCGCGGCAGCGTTGAAGTGAAGGTCGCAGTGGAATCACCAGGAGAGTTTACCAAGTACGTGTATGTGCAGGCTGCCGGTGGTGATGTGTTCTTTACGGTTGCCGTTAAAGGACGCGGAAAATGAGAGATTTAGACTATAGTATAAAACAATAAAGGGACATAACATGGAACTAAACTCTGGTTTGGTGTCGGGATATAATAGAAAAAAAGCCTCTAAAGGAGGATGTGGTAATAAAAAACACTATCTTTGTTCCTATAACCTTATTCATTATTAACCTTGAAACCTTGGTTGCAGATGTTGGGATTAAACAAAAAATCATTTAAGTCATTGTATTTGGCTTTGATGCTGGGGATAAGCGGAGTTGGCCAGGCGCAGATAATAGGTCCGCGTACACTCTCCATGCAGCAGGTTGTAGAATTGGCGCAGGAGCACTCCATATCGGCCATGAGCAACCGCAATAACTTTGCTGCATCATACTGGAGTTTCCGTTCTTACCGGGCTCAGTTGCTTCCATCACTTAACCTTAGTGCCAGCCTGGCGCAGTTTAACCGTTCTCTAGTGGCGTTGCAGGATTATAATACGGGTGCCATAAGTTACCGTGCACAGTATAACCTTAACAATGATGTATCGCTCAATTTCCGCCAGAACATCCCGTGGACCGGCGGTACGGTATCACTCTCCACGCAGCTTTCACGTCTGGACCAGTACAGCCCGTCGCGTCTAACCACCTATTATGCGCAACCGGTATATCTCAATTATGTTCAGAGTCTGTGGGGCTTTAACCAGTTCAAGTGGAACCGCGAGACTGAGCCCAAGCAGTATGAGATTGCCAAGCGGCAGTACATAGAGAATATGGAACAACTTAGCCAGAACACCGTATCCCTGTTCTGGAACTGCGTGAGCGCCCGTGAGAATTATGAGCGTGCCGTAAAGAGTTTTGATGAGGGTAAGCGCCTGTATGAGGCGGGCAGGACCCGTTTTGACATGGGTAGCATTACCCGTGACCAACTTATGCAGATAGAGGTGCGCATGCTCAATGATTCGCTTACGGTAAGTACCAGTCGCGTGAGCCTGCGCACCACCATGAACCGTCTGTGTTCTTACATAGGCTATCAGGAGGATACGGAGCTTAACCTTATTATAGATTATGAAATCCCAGATGTCACGCTCAGTTATGATGATGTGCTGGAGCGTGCACTGCAGAACTCATCGTTCCGCCTGCAACAGGATGTGCAGTATACACAGGCCGATGAGAACGTAGCCCGGGCCAAAGCCAATCGCGGCCTGTCGGCACAGGTTAACGCAAGGTTCGGTATGTCCGGGAGTGCAGATAAGTTTAATGATACTTTTGTTCAACTCAAGGATCAGGAGATTATTGGGTTGCAACTGAATATTCCCATCCTGGACTGGGGCCAGGGGCGCGGGCGCGTCAGGATGGCACAGGCCCAGGCAGAGACTACCCGCAACCAGTTGGAGCAGAGAATGATAGATTACCGTCAGGACCTGTACACCCAGGTAATGCAGTTCAATGACCAGCGCAGCCAGTGCCAGATAGCCAAGCGTGCGGCCGATCTGGCCGATGAGAGTTATGAGCTGGCCCTTAAGAACTTTGGCAGCGGCAGCATGACCATGACACAGCTGGACCAGCTTAAGGATAAGCGTGACCAGGCAGTGAGCTCATACCTTAGCAAAGTGGCGGGTTTTTGGAACAGTTACTTTGGGATAAGGCGCGCCACGCTTTATGATTATATATCGGGCACGGACATTTCGGTGGAGTTTGATAAACTGGTTAAGTAACATCGCTTTGCGATGGCTATTGGCTGTTAGCTGTTGGCTATTGGCTACCATCCGGCGGAAATAAGCAAATAACTATGAATAAATATATGAATAGACGTATTACTACGGTTTTGGTGCTTGCAGTAGTCCTGACTTTTGTTTGCGGGTGCAAGGGTAAGAATGATAAGGAGGCTACGGAGGATACTACTGAGATGGCACGTGGCAGTTACAGTGCCGAGAAGAATGTGGTCACGGTGGTGCCGCTTGAGCGCAAGGTGTTCAACAAGCAGCTGGTTTGCAACGGCAAACTGGAGGCTCAGAGCAAGGTCACCGTACAGTTTGAGGCGCAGGGCAAGATAGCACAGATAAACGTGCGTGACGGACAGAAGGTGCAGAAAGGGCAGGTGATGGCATCGCTTGACAAGGAGCAGCCCCGTCGTCAGCTGGAGCAGGCCCGTCTGGCTTTTGACAAGGCAGAGATGAACCTGGCCGACCGCCTGCTGGATTACGGCTACACTCTGGCCGATACCGCCCGGATTCCGGCCGACCAGAAACGTGTCATCTATATAAACAGCGGATTCATAGACGCTCAGATGGCGCTTGAGAATGCAGAACGTACATACCGTCAGTGTGACCTTAAGGCTCCGTTCAGCGGTAAGGTGGCCAGTCTTAAGGGCCGCGTCCACGAGCAGGGCGGGCAGTTGTGCACCCTTATAGACGACAGCCGTTACATAGTTCGTTTCAGCGTGCTTGAGACCGAGTACAAGTTTGTACGTACGGGCCAGCAGGTGCTGGTATCGCCCTTTGTGGATGCCGACGTTGTGCTGAAAGGTACGATACTCTCCATAAACCCCACAGTTGACCAGAACGGCCAGATAGCCGTTACTGCTCAGGTTCCGGGAAGCGACAAGCTGATGGATGGCATGAACGTGCGCATTACGGTAGAGAACAGCGTGCCTGACCAGCTGGTGGTACCCAAGAGCGCCGTTGTGATACGTGACAACATGGAAGTGCTGTTCCGCATTGACCCCAATACCGGTCACAGCCTTTGGACTTACGTGAACGTGCTTATGTCCAACACCACGGAGCATGTGGTTGAGCCTAACAAGGACCGCGGTGCGGAGCTTAATGTGGGTGACAGGATCATTACCAGCGGCAACCTTAACCTGGGTGATGACGCGGAGGTAGTAATTGAATAAAAAACGTTGGCGTTGGCCTTGGCTTTGGCTACCATCCGGTGCGTGACATTCTACCCGGAGAGTCGCTAATAAAGCCAACGCCAATGCCAAAGCCAAAGTAAGAAAGATGTTCAAGGGATTGACAAGAAGGCCCATTGCGGTGCTTATGGTGCTGATTGCGGTTATGGTGTTGGGTATAGCCGCCATACGCAAGCTGCCGGTATCGCTGGTGCCTGACATAAACATACCGCAGATTACGGTGCAGGTTACATCACCTGACCGTAGTGCGCGTGAGGTGAATGACCTGATGCTCTCATCACTGCGCTCACAGCTGGTGCAGGTGCCTCACCTTAAGGATATAGTCTGCACTGCCCGTGACGGCGGCGGACTCATTGAGATGACATTTGACTACGGCGCCGATGCCGATTACATTTTCATAGATGTAAACGAGCGTGTGGACCGCGCCACAAGCGGCTGGGATGCCCGCGAAGAGCGCCCCATGATAGCGCGTGCCAGCGCAACCGATATTCCGGCTTTCTTTATAAACGTATCACTTAAGGACATTGAGCATACAGGCGGCACACGCCTGCTTGAGATGAGTGACTTCTGCCGCCAGGTGATAACACGCCGGCTGGAGCAGCTGCCTCAGGTGGCTATGGTGGATGTATCGGGCCTGCTATACCCGCAGTTGCTTATCATACCCGATATGGAGAAATTGCGTGCCATTGGCGTGGATGAGAACGCGCTTAGCAGTGCCATACGTAACGCCAACGTATCTTTAGGAAGCCTGTCCATCCGTGACGGCGAGTATAGGTTTGACGTGCGTTTTGAGTCAAGCGTGGTGACGCGTCAGGATGTGGAGAACGTATGGTTAAAGCTGGGTGGCCGCACCTATCAGATAAAGGACCTGGCCCAGGTGCGTGAAGAGCAGCAGCGCCTTAAGGGCATGATAACCGCTGATGGTAAGCAGTGTGTCACAATGGCCGTCATTAAGCGGTCCGATGCCCGCATGGCCGAACTCCGTGACGGCATTCAGGAACTGATGCAGGCGTTTGAGCGTGACTACCCGGACCTTACGTTCCAGGTAACGCGTGATCAGACGGAGCTTCTGGACTACTCCATCAACAATATGGTGCGTAACCTTATATATGGTGCGTTGTTTGCCTGCCTGATAATATTCTTCTTCATGCAGGATGTGCGCAGTCCGTTGCTGGTGGTCATTACCATACCTACAGCGCTTATACTGTCATTCCTGTTCTTCTATGTACTGCATATTTCAATAAACATCATATCACTGTCCGGTCTTGTGCTGGGCTTGGGTATGATGGTGGATAACTCCATAATCACGATAGACAACATAACCCAGCGCTGGCTCAAAGGCGAGCCGCTTGAGGATGCCTGTGTATATGGTACGCAGGAAGTGTTCACTCCCATGCTGAGTTCAGTGCTCACCACCTGTGCCATATTCATTCCGCTTATATTTATGAGCGGCATAGCAGGCGCGCTGTTCTATGATGAGGCTATGGCAGTGACCATCACTTTGCTGTCAGCCCTTATCATGTCCGTGCTGGTTATTCCGGTATTCTACTACAGGTTCTATAGGAATCAGCCGTGCTTTACGCCAAACAGGTTCATAAGCAGGATAAGCGTGGGTAACATGACCCGTGGCTACGATGCTATACTGAGCTGGTTCTTCCGCCGGAGGGGTGTGATGTGGGGCATATTCGGAGCCGCAGTGCTGCTGATAGGCGTATTGTTCATAAAGCTTGACAAGCAGAAACTGCCGGAACTCTCACACAGCGATACCCTTATAAACATTGAGTGGAACGAGCGTATTCCCATAGAGGAGAATAACCGCCGCTGTGAGCAAATAATGGCGCAGTTCCCCGATATGGTTGAGCAATACACCGCAATGACCGGAGCGCAGCAGTTTGCATTGTCCCACACCCGCGAGACCGGCTTGTCGGAAGCCATCATCTATGTAAAGGCGGGCAGCACCGGTGATATAGACCGCCTGGAACGTGAGGCCCGTGACTACATAACCCGCAACTGGCCGGAGGCTGTACACAGCAGCCAGGCATCGGGCAACATCTTTGATATGCTGTTCCAGGACAGGGAGGCTCCTGTGGTGGCACGCATAAAGCGGACTGACGGCTCCACGCCGGAACCAGACCAGCTTACCACGCTGCTGTATCAGTTGCGTGAGGCCTTGCCGCAGGTCTATATCCCGCAGCCTGAGTGGAACGAGTATATTGAGCTTATCACTGACCCGGAGCGACTGGCACTGTATGATGTCAGTTTCGATCAGATACTCAGTTATCTGCAGAACGCAATGAACGCCAGTTCAGTGCTGCGCATAAGCAAGGGTGATTTCTCCATGCCGGTGGTGATAGGTGTGGGCACAAAGGAGGCCAAGGACCTTATCCAGGGCAGTTACATTGAGACCCGCGGCGGACGCGTGCCACTGGAGATACTGCTCAAGGAGACCCGTAACCGTGACCTGAAGCAGATAGCAAGTGGAGTGGATGGAGAATTCTATCCGCTTGAGCTGAACGTTTTCATTAAGCCAGACGGACAGAGGAAACCTGTTTACTCTGTCGTGGCGAGAAAAGGTGGGATGAAATCCAACCTTAAGGGACGCGAGGCGCGTGAGGCTATGGACAGGATACAGCAGGTGGTGCGCCAGGATGACCGCTTTGACGTTAGCTTTAGCGGTACGTACTTCAGTAACCGCGAGATGATTAAGGAGCTTTGCAGTGTGCTGGTGATATCCATCCTGCTCCTGTTCTTTATTCTGGCGGCACAGTTTGAGAGCCTGGTGCAGCCGTTCATCATACTGAGCGAACTTATCATAGATATATTTGCCGCACTGGGCATACTATGGATATTCGGTGAGAGCCTTAACCTTATGTCAATGATTGGTATGGTGGTCATGTGCGGTATAGTTATCAATGACTCCATCCTCAAGGTGGATACCATAAACCGCCTGCGTGAGCGTGGTTACGGTCTTAAACGTGCCATCCTTGAAGCCGGCAGCCGCCGTCTGAAAGCCATCATCATGACCTCACTCACTACCATACTTGCCATAGCCCCGTTCCTGGTGCGCGGTGACATGGGCAGTGACCTGCAGTATCCGCTTTCATTGGCTCTCATTAGCGGTATGATAGCCGGTACGTTTGTCAGCGTCTTCTTTGTCCCACTGGCCTATTACGTCATATACAAGCGCACTGACAGATGAGAACAGACGCACCGCATGGCAGCCAACAGCCAATAGCCAATAGCCATGGTAGAGGAAAAGGCCACGCCTTTTCCATAATCCTGATAATGATTGTGCTGATGCTGGTGGGAGCGGCATGCATCCCGCTGCTCAACGTGCAGTACAATCCGGTGCAGGAGAACCTCTCTCTGTCAGTAAGTTTCAGCGGTCAGGGCTCTGCCCGTGTGATTGAGACCGAGGTGACATCAGTCATAGAGGGTGCTCTGAACACCGTTGAGGGCGTAAGCAACATATCGGCCAACTCATATCAGGGTGGCGGTTACATAAACCTGACTTTCAAGAAGGGCACCAACATGGAAACCACCCGCTTTGACGTTTCAACACGTCTGCGCCAGATACGGTCCAAACTGCCGGAGGGTACCAGGGTGAGTGTGAGCGGATCGGCCGGAGGCGGAGGGCGCGGCAAGCAGCGCATACTGCAGTACACCATCAACGCCGACATGCCCGCCACGGAGATAGTGCGTTATGCCGATGAGCATCTGGTCACTCCTCTCTCCAGGATAGAGGGTGTGGATGGCGTGGAGACATCGGGCGCCATGCCGTTTGAGTGGGTGCTTACGTTTGACCCCAACTCTCTGCGTGCCGCGGGGCTTACCCCGGGCAGTCTGAGCCAGGCCCTGGGGCGTTACTTCCAGAACAACATTGTGGGTACGGAGGTTATGGAGGACCGCCTTATGCTGGTAAAACTGCGCACGCCTGACCTGAAAGGTAATCTGGAGCAGATACCGGTGAGCAAGGTGGGTGACCGTCTTTACCGTATGGGAGATTTTGCCACCGTCACATATCAGGAGCAGACACCCGGCTCATACAACCGCATCAACGGCCTTAACACCATAAACCTTACGGTCTATGCTCAGGATGAGATAAACACCATAACTGTGACCGATGCGGTAAAAGAGCGTATGAAAGAGCTTAAGGCCGCTCTTCCGGACAGTTATGCGGTAAAACTGAGTTATGATGCATCGGAGTATCTGAATAATGAGATACAGAAGATATTCCTGCGTGCTGTGATGTCACTTGCCATATTGCTGCTTTTTGTGCTGGCGGTGAGCCGCAGCCTGCGCTACCTGACGGTGATAGGACTAACCATCATTGTAAACCTGCTGAGCGCTGTCATATTCTACAAGCTGTTTGGGGTGGATATTGAACTGTACTCCATGGCAGGTATAACGGTATCGCTCGGCATTATCATTGATACGGCCATTGTGATAGCAGACCACTATACGTACTATGGTGACCGCAAGGTGATGTTCTCCATAACAGGTGCTCTGCTTACCACCATAGCGGCTCTGATGCTGGTGTTCTTCCTGCCTGAGAACTCACGTGCCAACCTGACGGATTTTATCTGGGTGATTGTGATTAACCTGACACTTTCAATCCTGATTGCGTTCCTGTTTGTGCCGGCACTGCTTGAGTACTTTCCGCTTAAAAACAAGGGCGTGGTAAGGAACACCATGAAACGCCGCCGCCGTCTGGTACGCCGCAGCGCACGCTATGAGCGTGTCGTGGCCTGGAGCCGCAGCCACAGGTGGATTTACATAGTGGCCATACTGATGCTGTTTGGCATACCCATACAGCTGCTGCCCGGTCAGGTAAGGCACAAGAACATGGACAGGTGGGAGAATGAGACCAAGGGCGGACTGGTGGGCCTGTACAACAAGACCATAGGCGGCAAATGGTACCAGCGTAACAAGGCGTGGTTTGAGTACCCGCTGGGCGGCACGCTCAACCTGTTCCAGAAACACTCGGGTGGCAGGATGTCATTCAACCGTGACGAGGAGCAGAAGGAGGTTGTGCTTAATGTACGTGCAAACCTGGCCGAGGGACAGAACGTGCAGCAGCTGAACGAGATAGTACGTGAGATGGAGAACTGGCTGCAGCAGTTTGATGAGATAAGTGATTTCTATACCAGCCTCTCAGGGACATCGGGATCGATAGAGATTCATTTCAAGGATGAATACCAACATAGCCGTTTTCCGTTTGACCTGAAGCAGCAGTTGTGGGGTAAGGCCATTCGATATGGCGGAGCGACCTGGAACATCCCGGCACTGGATGAGAATGACCAGTACCTGACCAACAGCATATACCGCACCAGCTGGTCACACAGCATACAGCTGTATGGTTACAACTATGACCTTCTGTACCGGTATGCCGAGGACCTGATTGATTCGCTTAAGCTGAACCGCCGCGTGAACGGTCAGGCCGGATTCTCGGCAGGCGGGTACGGATCATACGTGAACAGCGAGTTCTATATGGATATTGACCGAGAGAAGATAGTGCGCAGCGGCACCAACCTGAACCGTTATTTCTCATACCTGGGTGAGCAGCTGTATAACAGCAGCTCCGGAAGGGTGTATGACGGCCGCGGCTATACGCCGGTGCGTGTAATATCGGCCGACAGGGACTACTATGACCTGTGGCACATACGCAATGACATGGTGCTGATAGACAGCGTGAACACCCGTCTCAGTGATATAGGCTCCATAGAGAAGCGGCGCACAGGCCTGAATATTCAGCGTAACAACCAGGAGTATGTGATTGCCGTGGGTTATGAGTTCATAGGGTCATACGACCTACTTAACAGGATGGAGCAGGAGCAGATAAAACGGCTGAACGAGACACTGCCAATGGGGTTCCGCGCCGGAGGCGGTGGCGGCTACGGGTGGTGGAGCGAGCAGAAGCAGCGCACGGTGCTGATATTCGTGGTGGTGCTGGTCATATTCATGATATGCGCATCGATGTTTGAGTCATTCAGGAATGCGCTGGTGATTGTGCTGTTGATACCGGTCAGTTTCATGGGGCTGTTCCTGGCATATCCCATATTCGGAGTGTCATTCGGGCAGGGCGGATTTGCGGCCATGATTATGCTGTGCGGTATCACGGTCAATGCGGGGATTTACCTGACATCAGAATATCGTACCATTGCGGAGGCTTCGGGCCGGACAGGGCTCAAGACCTACATCAAAGCGTATAACCGCAAGATTATTCCAACTATGCTTACTATACTGAGCACGGTGCTGGGCCTGATACCGTTCCTCTTTGACGGGCGGCAGAGCCAGTTCTGGTTCAGCTTTGCGGTGGGTGTTATGAGCGGCATGCTGTTCTCTGTGATTGCCATTGTCATGGTGATGCCGGTGTTCTTCCCTATGGTTAAGGGAGCGGGAGCAACCCCTCCCAGCGCACGCGCCAGCGTCCGTCCTTAGGGAAACCTGGATTCTTTTGCCGGCAGCCGTCATATCCGGCGCACATCATGGCTACTGCGGTAAGCAGGCCTCCGTTGCCCGGCAGGTAACAGCGCAGGCTGCTGTTCTGCCAGTTGTGACCGTTAACGAGGTATGTATTGGTGGGCACATCCATTAGCAGGGCATCTATCGCAGCATCGGGGCGCCCAAGGCGTGTGGCACACATTGCCGTGAGCGGAAAATCCCAACCCCAGGTACGCTCCCAGTGCCACTCTTCCAAAACCTTGGTCAGGGTGGCGTTCATCACTTCCGGATTTACAAGGTCTGTGGCAGGCAGCATTCCGTATGCGCCAAGCATGGCGGGATGGTCCGATGTGAGGTCTGTGCTCTGCCAGGTATCAGGGGCGGATTCTGCTGCCAGATAAACTCCGTCAAGGCTTGCCAGAGGTGACAGGCCGGCCAGGACATCATCCGTGCGGGCATCAGGTTTACGGCCGGAACTGATACGCCAGCTTCTGGCTGTATTGAGACCGTATTTCCAGTAGGCAAGTTCAAACGGCGGATTGACCGTGACATCGGGCTTTAAGGTCTCCTGAGCCGGGATGCAGCCGCGCAGCACGTATCGGCCGGTACGGTCCATGACCGCAAAGTCGGTCATGAATAGGGCGGTGCTGTCTATCAGACCGGCATATTGTGACACATCTCGCCCGGCACGGCGCAAAAGTTCGGCCAGATAGATTATGTGAGGCTGCTGCCATATCAGGTATGTGCCTATGTCCGATGGGGTGTCCATGCCGCTGGGGTCTGTCATTTTCATCCAGCGGATGCCGTCAAATCCCTGTCTGCGGGCAATGTCCAGTGCCTGCGGGGCAGACTCATGGTACCATGGCATGGTGCGTTCAAGCATATCGGGATGTCCCCACAGGGCAAAATGGGCCTGATGCCACCATATCATCTCCATGTGGAACTTTCCGAACCATGAATTATATGTGAGTCCTGTCTCCTGCGGAGGAGTTGGAGCGGCACACTGTACGGCAGTGAGATACTGCGACAGCACTATGCGGCGTTCCAGTTCTGCGGCACGGGCATCGGTACACCTGCTTAAATCAACTGCAGCACCTTTTTTCCAGTAGTTATGCCACCATGCAGCAGATGCTTTCTCTATCTGATACGGGTGCTCTGCCTTGACAGTCCCGGAAGGAGAGAATGCGGCAGTCAGGATGCAGTATTCTTCTCTAGGCTTCAGCACTACGGTGTTCCCGCTGACCCAAGGTGCCATCGTTCCGCCAAAGAACAGGTCTACGTAATATTCCGTACTGTCAACCGTCCTTTTTATCAGTGCATGTCCTAAACCACGCTCCCACTCATAATCCTGTGATATGATACGGGTGGTATGCCGGCTGTTTTCCTGCCAGTTACAGGCGTCATCGGTGTGGGCTCCGGTGGGGTATGGAAACCTTATGGCTATGGGCAGGCGGGCCTTGGTGCTTATGCTGAATCCCACAATATCGGCATCGGGACTTACCGCGGTTGTGACCTTTACATCGCTTTCCCGGTATTTGAATGATGACCTTATCACTCCGTTCCACAGGTCAAGCGTCTGGTTTATTCCGGTTACATCGGCAGGGTTCAGGTCCTGGAATCCGATGCATCCCAGATGCAGACGATGCGGGTTGGAGCGTACGTAATGGGCTGCCTCGGCATTGGTCTGGCAGGCGTACAGCTCATCACGGCCACGACCCAGGTTGTGTGGCTCAAGGCAGTCATCCAGCGTATAGCCATGGGTGTTGGCAAAACTGTGCCATCCCCAATGTGACATGGTGCCCAAGGGTATGCCATTTGAGTATATCTCTGGCCAGGTCTGCATGCCGGTGGCATCGACAGTTACCGCAAAACCTCCGTTACCTACGGTCAGTGACCCCAGTGTATCTATTGATGTGATGTGCACGGAGTTACGGCGCACCAGCGCCTCGCGGTCAATCCTGCCGTTGCATGAAATGAGCAACAGCATGCAGAATACCAGGGGCAGCCGTCTGCGTATCATCTGTTCTGTATGGGATATTCAAAGTCATCAAACATGGCCATTCCGCCATCGGCATGGGTGTTGTAGCAGAACAGGCCTACGCGAGTGCCTTTCCAGAACCCGCTTCGCTGGCTGAACTCCGTGCCTACCGGCTTCAGTGAACCGCGGTCGGCTCCGGCCATGAAGCGGAACTTGTTGGTCTGTGCATCGTATTCAAGAGCCAGACAGATGGTGCTGCCCACCTCAAAGTCATCGATATAGGTGGTGCGGTAGCCTCCGTCCTGATACAGGCAGAGCTTGCCGTCACGCTCAGTCACTCCGATGGCGTAGAAAGACTGGCCCATCGATGTCAGGCCAGCGCGGGCATCGGCCAGACGGCTTACATCGAGAGTTACCGATATCAGGCTCTTCCAGCCCATAATCTTCTGGGTGATGATGTTGTGCGCCATCATAAGGCTGGTGGAGCGCTGTGCCCTGATTGTGAGCTGCCCCGGATTCTCGGTAAGGCTCCAGTATTCATTGTGTGGGTTATGGCAGAACTGCCACTGCGGGCTCAGGGTGCTGCTTTCAAAACTGTCCGATGTCTGCGGCACGTGCGGTCCCCGGGATTTCTTTACCTTGGGTACGGTCCATGAGGTTACGGGATTGCCTATGCCGTTGCCGTCCAGATCCACTCCCATAAGCGGCCAGCCGTCCTCCCAGCGCACGGGCTGCAGATGCACTACGCGGCCCATGGGGTTGGTCTCCTGGAAATGCAGGAACCACCATTCGCCATCCGGGGTATCAACCAGCGCGCCCTGGTGCGGGCCGTTGATATTAGTGGACCCTTGCTCCAGCACCACCTTGCGCTCATACGGGCCATACAGGTCTTTGGAGCGGAGCACTGTCTGCCAGCCCTGGCCTACACCGCCTTCCGGTATGATAAGATAGTACCAGCCATCCTTGCGCAGGAACTTGGTGCCCTCGGCCACCGGTCCGGTGTAGATGGTGTCGCCGTCATCCAGAAGCTCACGTCCGTCGGCACTCATGCGGTGCAGAATGATGGGCCCGGCTCCGTGGGCGCTTCGGCCCAGGTAGGCGTTGCCCTTGTCATCCCAAACGGGGCAGGGATCCTCCCACTTGGGTACATCCTTTACGTGGCAGAGCGGATCCCAGGGGCCTTCGGGCTTCTTGGCGCTGGTCATGAACAGGCCCTCATCGGGGGTGCAGAAATAGACCCAGAAACGGCCGCCGTGATAGCGGATGGAGGGAGCCCATGAGCCGCCCGAATAATGGCGGTTATCATCCCATCCCGGCAGGTCAAACCGGCTGTAAAGCTGTGTCAGGACAGTCCAGTTTACCAGGTCATCGGACTCCAGGATCTGCATTCCCAGAAAATGGAAATCGGATGCCACCATGTAAAATTTCTTACCTACGCGGATTACGTCAGGGTCGGAATAATCGGCGTTCAGGACAGGGTTGATGTAGGTGCCGTTACCCTGGTCGCCCCACAGGTACTGGACAGGGTTTTGTGCTGTAGCGGAAACTGCCACCAGTGCTGATATGGCCAGAAAGGCCTTCCTTATAATTGTTGTTGCCATACTATTGAACTTTCGGTGTAAAAATAATAAAAAGCATTAACTTCGCGGTGCTATGAAAGAGTATCTTTTTACAACCAGTCTTGAGACCCGTGACTACGAATGTGACCTGCAGGGCGTAGTCAACAATGCCAATTACCAGCACTATCTGGAATATACCCGCCATAAATGGCTCCAGAGCCGCGGCCAGTCATTCCAGCAGTGGCATGAGAAGGGCATCGATGCAATGGTGTCTGAGATCAACATCAAATACAAGAGCCCGCTGCACGGTCAGGAGGAGTTCCTGTCATGCCTCAACCTGCATCGCGAGGGCGCCCGTTTCATTTTTGAGCAGGACATATACCGCAAGGCCGATATGAAACTGTGCATCCAGGCAACGGTTACCGTAGTCAGCGTGGTAAACGGCCGTCTGAGCAAGGGCGACGAGATTGCGTTCCTTCTTGAAGATGTTCAATAAGGCAGATATAACAACCGTCCTGATGGATGTCGATGACACGCTCCTGGATTTCAAGGAGTGTGCCAGGGAGAATGTGCGCGGGTGCTGCCTCAAAAACGGCATCGAGTATTCGGACAGTATGTTTGAGTTCTTTCTGAGCCGCAACATCATCCTCTGGAAACGCATCGAGGACGGCCTGCTTACCGTAGATGAACTTCACCGCACCCGTTGGGCCGGCATATTCCATGACCTGGGCATTGAGGCCGACGGCCCCGCGTTTGAGCTGGATTTTATTGCAGGACTGCGCGATACATCGGTTCCGGTAGCCGGAGCACATCAGGTGATGAAGTACCTTCATGACCGGTACAAGGTCTATGTGGTGAGCAACGCATCAAACCTGCAGCAGTCCACACGTCTGGGCAAGGCCGGGCTGATGCAGTATGTGGACGGAATATTCGGCTCACTGGACATCGGCTATAACAAACCCTCCCGCGAGTATTTTGACTACTGCTTCAGTCAGTTTTGCGGCACCCGCCCGGATCAGACCGTAATTGTAGGTGATTCGCTCAACGCCGATATCAGCGGCGGCCAGGCCTATGGTCTGCACACCATCTGGTTCAACATCCGAAGCGTGGAGGCATCGGCCACAATCATCCCAGACCACACAATCCGCTCACTCAGCGACCTCACCTCACTGCTCTGATCCCGCCAAAGTGCACGGGACACTTAGGCGGAATTATAGGGCATTGAGTTTACTTCCTACATATGATTTGATTTCCCTAACTTTAAACGAACTAACCTTCATTGGCTTTGATATGATTACAATACCCACCTTTTCCATTTTATCCAATTGATTAAGTTCTTCATATAATCGGAATAAACCGTACAGCGGCACAAACCTTACAGGGCACATTCTAGATGCAAGCCGATAGTATTCCTCCGCCATATCGGCATCGCCACATTCTTTTGCATTATCGGCAATAAGCAATACCGTGTCATAATTAGGCATCAGGTCAAAGCTTTCCGCTGCCATATGCCCTGCCTTTTTACAGTCACCGTATTCCGACAGGACGTATGCATAGTTGTAGAGAAAATAGGGGTCATACCTAAGTTTGGGATATAAACTGCTGTAGCCTTCAATAACAGCGTTCGTATCATTCCCATTATCTGAAACGACTGATAATCTGCCCCATTTAATCTGATAGCCGGTCCATGTGATTATAAGGAACAGGCCTAAAACTGACAGAGTAGCTGTTATGCTTCTTAATACAATAATGGTTGTGCGGCTTAGTCTTAAAAGCACATCCTTATACACCAACACCAATGCGCATAGTAAGCCCAGTACAGTCAAAGGATAGCGGAAGGGATAAGAAAACAGTGATAAAACACTTATCCCAGCCAAAACCATCATGCCAACGAATGACTCATCTCCCCGGTTCCTGAAATAGTGAATAATAGTTATTGCGATACCTGATAGCAGCACTGCAATGCCTGCCAATCCAAAATTAACAGCCACCAATGCATACTCGTTAAGCGGATGTGTGGTGTTGTCAGCAAGCATGGGCAGAACCTGGCTGCTACATTGGTCCAAGAAGTTGGCCTGATAAAGCATATACTGGCTCCTGAATCCATGTATGCCATGGCCAAACAAAGGAGCGTCCTTGAACATATCCCAGCACACGCCCAGTATCAGCGCCCTGCCGCTGTTGGAGCCTCTCTTGTGGAAAGACATATATACCACAGCCGCTATCACCAATACAGCCAGTATTGAGGCTACTATCCTTCCGGCCCTTACGTTATTGTTAGCATGAATTGCCCAAAGAACCATAACCACCCCCGCCGCCAGTATCCCCACACGTGAGCGGGCAACGGCCAGTATCATTATTATTAAGCAGAAAGCCCCGCACATAACCGCATACCTTATCCTTCTGTCTTTCAGCCTGTCAGCAAGGGCAAGAACAAACGGGAATGATACCGCCATAGCCGATGCCGCACCAGCCGGGTTGTCAAATCCCGCCAGCACACGGAATCCGTCGGGGGGATTAATTGGCACAGTTTCTGTTACCTGAAGCAGTGAATGTATGGTCACAATCAGGAATGCAACAAGAAAGGGTATTGCAATGGTTCGGATGTCAATAATATCACTATCTAAACATGTTCTTTTACTTGTGCCAGTACGGGAAAACAATATCTCTATTATGCCCGTTGTACAGAATGCAATGCCGGCACCTATCCATTTAAACGTTATCTGGCCATCCGGCAGATAGCCCGAATAGGGACTGACACATAGCGCTGCAACCAAAGAGAGTGCCACAGTAATGACACTCCCCTTTATTATCTGTAAGCCTGATAGGGCTCTGTTCATATTGCAATCCAATGACTTTTAATCCGGCATGTTGGGGTCCCAGACGGGACGGATGTTCAGCCAATTGTATCTTTCCTGCATCACGAAGTCTATCTTACCGCTATTGGGCATCCATCCGCCATTGACATTATCCGGAATATACCTGAAAGAGTATGCTTTACCTTCATTGTCCAGTGTGCCGCACCAGCGGGCATCGCCAAATCCTATCTTTATCACATTGCCGTTAGTGCCCTCTATTATCCCTAAATAACTTAAAGATGACACCCATTTGGAAACATTACAGTTTGCAATCAGCTCTTCAACATCAGCCTTTGATGGCATCCTCCATTTGCCGCCCAGCATAAGATGCACCACATCATGCTCCGTGCCGCATATGTCAGTACCTATGTCCGTGTAGGTACCGCTGCCAGCGTCCCAATGCTCGTAATGTGATTTAAGCCACTCCACAGTGGGGTTGTTGGAGTTCTTCTCAGGAAAGGCCATATGTGAATGAGCGCCCCATTGATAATAACTGGTTTTCAGCCTCTGATTGACCGGACCGGACTCATTCAAGTCGCATGAAGCCCATAGTATACCACTCGGCAGAGCCAGGTCTACAGCGGTTTCCATGAAATCCCTTGTACTGAAAGATGTCTCTTCGGAGTATATGTACCCAGGCTGGATGGATGATTTTGACGAATACTTGACATATTGCCTTACATGGTAAGTCCTGCCCGGGAGCAACTCAATGAAGGGTTTTCTATATGATCCGCTAGCAGTAGTATTAAGAGGATAGATTGTTGAGGTGTTGATATCACAACCAATGGATTCAGAAAGCAGGAATCCGACTTCACAGCATACAGCATCTTTATCGTCCATCTTGACGCTGGTTTTTGCCACAGCGTCAAAATAATTGATGCTGTCCATCCTTACCGCTGACAGTATAGGATTGAATGTTTGTGTACGGACAGTTTGAACCGCGCTTGTTTCACGCTTTCCATCATGTCCTTGCCAAAACAGACAAAAACAGTACTCCGTATCGGGATAAAGGCCGGTTATAACTCCAGAATACAACTCTCCGCTATTCTTGGCTTGGTCAAACACCATTAATCCATCGCTGGTTATGCCGTCTTTCCACATACGGAAGAGGGTGCCATAATCTGCAGACTTTTCACAATAAAGGACGCCACACTTCCCCAGAGCAAGGTCCACCTTGGAGATTCCTGTAAACGAACCTGTAATACTCACAGTGAAAGATGTGGCACTCACTCCACTTACCACAAGATTGTCTGCCGTTTCAGGGACCTCATCCGTTGGCTTGTCACCGCAGGATGACAGTGAAAGGATGACTATTCCAAACAACACCTTAGATATGACTGTACTTCGCATAAGAGTTGTACTATTTTAGTTAAACATTCCTTTTAGTATACCGTGGGTATGGTATGGTCCAATGATAATAAACCAAATTTGGCGGTAGAGATGTCCTATGAGTTGTGAACGGTTAATCCGGCATGTTGGGGTCCCAGACGGGTCGGATCCATTGATTATAGATGCGCATCTGAGTCCCTATTTGTATTCTTCCTGTACCGGATATATAAACAGAATAATCGTTATAGTCGGCATTAAAAACAAAATAGTATGGATCACCGTTATCACTCAAAGTACCACACCAATATGCACCGTTGCCTAACATGAATTGTATGGTTTTGCCGTTACTGCCAACTACTTCACCTACCTGTGCGGTATTTTCATATATGTGACCAGACACTTCTATTGAATATTGCACCTTCTCTATCTTTGTCAAGTCACAATTTGCAATAAGCTCATCCACATCGGCTTTTGTGGGCATACGCCATTTTCCCCCAAGTACAGCCCTTGCCACATCATATTCCGTACCACTTATTTCATTGCCTATATCTAAGAAACTATCATTATCACGATTATAATATTTGTATTGGGAATAATACCAATCGTTGTTAATTCCACCTGTTGTAGGATAGGCAAACGGTACCAGCATACCCCACTGATAGTTTGAGGCTGAAGCACCTGCCTCAAACTTATTATCCCCTAAGTTGCATTTTGACCACTTTATGCCACTTGGCAATTCAAGGTCAACATACATCTGATCTGAACTGACAGTAGCAAAGCTGTTCTCGGGACCATAAACAAAGGCATAATCACCTGTACTTGTCTTGTATTTGGCAAATGGACGGCAATAATAAACACTGTCAGGTTTCAAACCGCCTACAACGACTGTCATTCTGTTATCAAAATCACCGGAATAGTCCAATATGGATTGAGCATTTTCTTTATTCACGCCCAATGATTGTGATATCATTATACCAATTGAGCAACTGCTTACGTCAGAGGCATCCATAGAGACGCTGATTGTGGCTTCAGCATCAATATAATGGACATTGGCATATTTGAGTTCATCAAACTTTGGACTGAAGCTTGAGGTGGTGAAAGAATAGACACTACTTATTTCACGGACTGTGTTGTCCTTGTTTTGGAAGAACAGACAAAAGTCATATTCAGTGTCAGGATATAATCCTCCAATACTGCATGAGTATGATTCACCTGAGAATGAGCCTTTTGCAGAGATACTGCATTCCACGTCATCATTACCATTCTTCCAGGACTGGAATATCTCTGCTGCCATATCAGACTTGGGACAGTACAATACGCCATGTTTGCCCAGCGCCATGTCTGCCTTAGAAATGTCTTTGTATGACCCTGATATGGTTGCCGTAAAGGATGTAGGCCTAACCTGTCCTGCAACCACCTTGCTTGACTCTTCAATTACAGGATCTTCCGTTGACTTGTCACCGCACGATGACAGGAACAAGAAAACAGTAACCATCAATAGATAAATAGGATAACAGAATCTTTTCATGTTAATGCTTTTTTTTCTAATATATTATTTTGATCAGTTACATATTCTTATTGTCTGTTTTACTTCTTTTTTTCTTTGCGTTTGAAGTATCTGCTATTTTTCTGAAGATCAGTTAGAGGGGCTTGGTACAATTCCGGATCGTAGATAATAGGAATGTAAACTTGATAATATGTTGTCACATTGTCTTGGATATTCCCTGAAAAAGCCAACACTGTATCATAATGAAATCTGCCTAAAATCACGCCATTAAATCCGTCCTTTACTGCTGTTTCACGAATTTTTACTTCGGTTAATGAAAGAGCCCATTTTTCTCCACTGCCACCATCCTTCCTGTCACTTACTTTGACAAAATCTGGAATAGTGCCAATGCGCCGGTATTGGTCTGGTTTATTATCCTCTGTAAAGAATCCAACCTCATAAAAATCAATCTTATTTGTGGATGAGCAAAGTCTGGAAAGAGTACAACTGTTTGAAAACAATAGTACACTCAAAATCATTGTCAACCGCACGTATTGCATTTTTTGTATCCTTTTTTCTATTATACGAAGGTTTTTGAATACCAAAATAAGCATTTTACAAAGAATAATCAAGCACTTTTGAACTTATCATCTGTTGAATACTGATTATTTTGGCTACAGGTAGGATATTATTAATTAATCTTTACAATTGGGGCAGTAAAAAGTTACTTTATCAACATAATCAGGACTACGTGATATATCTTCTGAATACATAAGAATAGAACCCTCTCCATCATTAGTTGTAATAGGCATTATTGCAGCTGAAGAAAGATTAACTGGATAAGCGCTCCTTCCTATATAGAAATAATACTTTATTTTATATTCTTCATCGCCTTGGTCTGCTGGCCATGACATTGCAGAATAATTAATATTATATTCATTAGTGATACCTTCCCTTTTTGTTACAAAGCCATTATAGTGCATTGCCGTATGAATATAATGATAATTAAAGCAGTATGTAACACTATCATAACTTGATATATCAAATGTCCAGTATCCATACTCATTCCAGACCAAATTTATTGTCGCAATCCAACAACCAGATTCATCACTGTAAGAAAATGAGTCGCTTCCTGTGAATGAAGTACTACTCTCAATCCCACCGTCATAATAAATCAGGCCATTAGCTTCTGATCTGGTAAGCTTATGTCTTCTCAGCCTGTTCATTTTTACCGCATCCATTGTAATGGTATTATATAGAATGTTGTCGTAAACCAGTTCTCCACTTTCTTTATCAAATAAGGCAATAGTGTTAATTAGGGCATCTTTAACAACCCATTGTAATTCGACAGCAACTAATTCATCCTTATGATCGAGTGAATTTTTTACAATATTGTCTATATGAGAAGACTTGACGTGACACATCAGAGTATCAAAACGAATAAACTCATAAGGTGCAAGAGTAATCTTATTACCGGTCATTACGGGGTATCTTGATTCAGAGTTTATAAAAGTATACTGGCTAAGTGAGTTAATGTCAGTCTTCTCATAACCCTTTAAGTAAATCTCACTGTTTGAATAAAGCGCCATGTTTTCTGTAACAATATGTCTGAGTGATGACTCCCAGTCTTGGGATTGGTAGTCTTCCATAAATTCATAATCATTTGCGCATGAAATGATAGATATTCCAATAAATAGTAAAAACAATTTGTTTATAGTTCTCATTTTTCTTGTTGTATTTGTTTATATAAAATAAGTTTTTCAAGTATATCACCACCACACCACATTACCGTCATCATCTATAAGGAACGGTCTTTCGTCCATACCGCGGGTCAGGTTGCTTACCCACATAAGAGCACCCTTGGGGATGTTGTCATAATGCAGGGTGTTACCCTGGGCGGTCTGTATGCCGCACGATGTCCATTCATTGTTAGCATTCCAGTAGCGCATCTCATACACATCACCCGGGTGTATGTCATTGTCATCGCTGCGGGGTACTATCCTTACGTATGCAACAGATTTGGGCGCTCCCATATCCATGCCTATCCAGTTGCCGTCGGCCTGGCCTGTCTCAAAGTTGGTAAGCCAATCATTATCGTATGCACGGGCTATTGCTCCGCCGTCACCAGTGTTGCTGATAGGTACACCGTACATTTTTTTTGTATCGGTGTCAAAGAACGCAAGTTCCGCTATGCTTCCATAGCTGCCGTTTGGTGACATATAGCGCCAGTAGCGGTAGGGCTGGTCTGCAGTAACCGGTATCTTATCCGGAATGTTCAGGTCATCGATAGTATATAGTGTTACAGGCTCCTTGAAGTCTGCCGTCTTGGAGCACTGTATCTGTCCGCCAAGCAGACGCTTACGCATCTTTGCCACGTTGTTAGACTGGTAGTACTTGCGGCGTATGTCAACGCTGCGGGTCTGTGTGGTGTCACAGGTTATGTATTCCAAACTGCCATTGGTGTGCAGTATGAAAGGTCTGGATATCGGGTGCAGCTGTATGCCGTCATACCCCAGGGCTATATACATGACATTGCGGCCCATTCTTGTAAAATGGGCCTTACCGCGCTTGACAGTTCCGTAGTCAACCACGCTCCAGTCTGTGTTCATTCCGGTAAAGGTGGCTATATAGACATATTTTTCCGCAATCTTGGCATTCTTGAATACGGGTATCTCTATGTCTGATGTGTTGAAGTAGTCTGCCGTGACATCTTTCTGGCACATACTGAAAGGATGCTTATATTCAGACTCTTTTAGGTATTTCTGGCGGTCACGGTTTATCGCGTATGTATTCCTATATATCTTGGGTATGCGTTTATCTGTAAAGAACGCGCCACCGGGTACTGATGATACATCCCATTCTGATGTGAGTTCCTCACCACGGTTGTTCAATACCGTGTACCAGCTGTGTCCTGAACGGAAACGCCCCCAGTAGGGGGTCTCATCTATTACGC